>Ga0105240_10005934_pt1 | contig 18089 bp, 16 predicted proteins | sample KBSC54metaG_FD_80426 | JGI IMG/M metagenome (GOLD analysis project Ga0105240, IMG submission 80426) | Corn rhizosphere microbial communities from Kellogg Biological Station, Michigan, USA - KBS C5-4 metaG | ecosystem: Host-associated > Plants > Roots > Rhizosphere > Soil | place: Michigan, USA...
CATGTTGAAAGCCGCGATCCACCAGCCTGTCGTTGAGCGCCATGAAATAACGGCGCAAGCGTTCCAGCGCCGGCACGCTGTCATCCACCAGGATTTCGCGCATTTTGCTGCGGCTGGCGTAATAGGCCACGATTTCCGCACCGAGCACTTCCTTGCTCTCGAAGTGGTTGTAAAACGAGCCTTTAGGCACGCCTGCTTCGGTGGTGATGTCTTGCACGCTACAGGCGTTATAGCCGCGCTCCGATAACAGTTTCAGAGCTGCGTCGAAGATTTGGTCGCGGGTGTTTGACTTAGCCATGACCGAATAATATGACCAGTCGTCTTAAAAATCAAGCTTCGTTTTTCACATTGTTGGAAAAACGCGATGTTGCCGCTTGTCCACCTGCTTTGCCCGGGCGTGGTCAAAGCAGGTGTTGTCGTTGTAGAAACGTCGGGGGAAAGCAGCCTGAATGTCATGCTGCTTCGCTTTGGGCAAGTACATACTGCGCAATCGCCAGCGAGGACGTCAGCCCCGGCGACTCGATGCCGAACAGATTGATCAGTCCTGCATAGCCATGTTGCACCGGTCCGCTGATGAGAAAATCCTCTTCCTTGCTCGTGCTGGTGAGCTTGGGTCGTACGCCGGAATAGCTCGCCTGCAAGGAGGCGTCCGGCAACGCCGGCCAATAGCGCCGTATGGAGGCATAAAAGCGCTCCGATCTGCGCAGATCGACGGCATAGTCCAGGTTCCGGTCATCCTTGACGTCCAGCCATTCCACGTCGGGGCCGAAGCGCGCCTGGCCGGCCAGATCCAGCGTCAGGTGCACACCGAGTCCGCCGTCTTCGGGCAGCGGATAAATCAGGCGAGAAAACGGCGTCTTGCCGCTCAGCGAAAAATAATTGCCCTTGGCGAAATAGGCGGCCGGGATATGTTCAGGCGCCAGTCCTTCAAAGCAGCGGGCCAGCCTCGGCGCCGCCAGACCGCCCGCATTGATGACCAGGCCGGCGGACAATTGCATCTGATCGCCGTCAGTCGTGACAACATCCAGTGTGATGTTGTCACCGGTACGTCGCGCTGCGACGACCTGGCTTTGCAGCGCCAGGATGGCGCCGTGCGCCTCCGCGTCGGCAAGCAATTGCTGCAGCAGGCCGTGGCTGTCGACGATCCCGGTGGAAGGCGACAGCAAAGCGCCGACGCAATGCAGCGCCGGCTCCAGCTCTTTTGCGTGTGCGGCATCAATCGCGGTCAGGTCATGTACGCCGTTCTGCGCGGCGTGCGCGGCAATGGCCTGCATGCGCTCAGCCTGTTCGGCGCTGGTGGCAACCAGAAGTTTGCCGCAGCGCTGATGGGCGACGTGGCGTTCTTCGCAGTAGCGGTACAGCAGCGCACGTCCTTCGACGCATAGCCTGGCTTTGAGTGAGCCGGGACGGTAATAGATCCCGGCGTGGATTACCTCGCTGTTGCGTGAACTGATACCGTTGCCGATGCTGTTATCGGCTTCGACAATGACAACTTCGCGTCCGGCCAGCGCAAAGGCGCGCGCGATCGCCAGGCCGACAACACCGGCACCGATGACGACGCAGTCAATGCGCTCAGTCATGATGCGAACGGGGGACGAAAAACGTGATCAACAATAAAGTGGACAAGAGGTGCTCCAATCAGGCCAGTCGCCATTTTAGCGTGCCTGATGCGCCGCTGGCGCGATGCGCACTGCGCGTATTCATCCGCTGCACTAGGCGGCTACCGGCAAGAATGTTATAAATGAAAAAAACGGCCTCATGGCTGGCCAGCTACGAACCAGGCTTTATCAGAACAACTAAAGAGAGCCTTGCCGCAGCCCGACGACGTTCGTTTGTGTTCATTCATTGCCTGAACAACAGAGACGGAGACATATGGTCCGATACGCCGGATACAAGCGTTCTTCCACAGCATTGCTGGCGGCAGCGTTTGTCCTGCTGACTTGTATTTCGCTGATCGGACTGGATGCTTGGCGCACCTGGCAAGCCCGCGTCATCGAGGAGCGGGAAGCCGGCGTGACCGTGGCCAATATGGCACGTGCGCTGGCGCAGCATGCCGATGACACCTTCAAGGAAGCTGACACGGCGCTGATCGGCTTGCTGGAGCGTATTCGTTACGACGGCCTTGAGCCGCCGGCAGTGGAACGGCTGCATCGCCTGCTGATGTTGCGGGTAAAAGAGTTGCCGCAATTAGGCGGAATTTTTGTCTACGACCAGGCTGGTCGCTGGATCGTCAATTCTTTGCCGGTCATGGATCGCAGTCTCAACAATGCAGACCGCGATTATTTCATCTATCACCGTGATCACAACGACACCGGGCCGTATATCGGCATGCCGGTGAAAAGCCGTTCCAGCGGCAAGTGGATCGCTACCATCACACGGCGCATCAACAATGAGGACGGCAGCTTCGGTGGCGTGGTTCTGGCGACGATCGAGATGGACTACTTTCAGCGGTTTTACGACAGCTTCAATATCGGCAAATCAGGAGCGATTCTGCTCGCGCTCAACAACGGAACCATGATGTTCCGGCGTCCGCTGCGTGAAGATTCGATTTCAAAAAGCATGGCCTCAGCGTCAATATACCGTGACCATGCATCCCGGCATGCCAGCGGCGTCGCGCTGATCAAATCTTCGCAAGACGGCGTCTTGCGCATCAACGGTTACACCCATCTGCCGACCTATCCGATGTTCGTCGCGGTTGCCTTGTCGAAAGATGAGGTGCTGGAGGAATGGCGCGCCGACGCCTACATGCACATGGCAGGCGTGTTGTTTCTGGTGTCCTGTTTTGTCGTGGTTGGGCACCGCATGGTTCGGCAAATCGACAAGCGTGCGATGGCCGAGAACGAGGCCAATGAAGCGAGGGCGCAGGTGGAGGCCCTCAATCGCACGCTGGAACGGCTCGCCATGCAAGATGGCCTGACCGGGCTTGCCAATCGTCGTCATTTTGACGGAGCACTGGCGCGCGAATTGAGCCGCGCCATAAGAAAAGGTGAAAGCCTTTCTCTCATCATGATCGATGTCGATCACTTTAAACTCTACAACGACATGTACGGGCACTTGTCCGGCGATGAATGTCTGCGCAAGGTCGGACAGGCAATTCTGAGCGGTGAGCGCCGTCCCGGCGATCTGGCGGCGCGTTACGGTGGAGAAGAATTCGCGATGATCCTGCCCAATTGCGACGAAGCAGGCGCATTGATTGTGGCCGAGCGTATCCGGCAGGAAGTGCGTCGTCAGGCCATTCCGCATGCATCCAATCCCGACGGCATCGTGACGATCAGTCTTGGTATCGGCTCATTCAATCAGAGCAGGCATGGCGCGACGACATCGACGCTGGTGGGGGCCGCAGACCAGGCGCTGTATCGCGCCAAGGCCGGTGGCCGTGATCGTATTGAGGTATGAGTTGCAGAGGATGAGGCGAGCCGGATGGCCGGATAAGCATTTTCAGTGGCGACCAACTGTCTTTGCGACCGTTTTGTTTTCGATGGTTTTGGCAGCGGCGACAGGCTCAGGAGCAGGTTCAAAAACGGGTTCCATGATCTCGCCTTCAACGACCTGCATTTCATCACTTTGCGCTATCGCAGAAAATGATCTGCCGTCCATCGCACGAGTGAAGGGGTAGGCGTTGTTCTTCGCCTGCACGTCATTGACGTCTTTCGCCACTTCCGTGATCTGATATTGCGCCAGATCGTTTTCCCACTTTCGCTCGCGATAGTAAAAAAAGACCAGGAAGACCAGTCCGATGCTGAGGTAGGACGCCACAGCGACGAACATGTCTTGTTGCAATAACTCGGCTAGAAATTTCATTTGTAGGCTACTCGCTAAGTGGTGCGCCGCGGCCCGGGAGAGATATCAGCGTGGGCATCGGCAGGGCTAATCTGATGATTAAATGATAAAAAAAAGAGCGAGTGTGCGGTATCGGGGAATTCCTTATTTCCGGTATAAATCGCACTGATGAGAACTACTTCATGTGATTGACGCAGGGGACGCGTTGATGCAATAAGGAGTCAACACATCAATGCATCCCCTGCCGGAAATCGGTGGAGGAGGTTAGTGCAGCAACGTCTTCTTTAATGTTGCCGCAAGCTCTTCAATGGCGAACTTGGCGACATAGCCGTTGGCGCCGACGCTCCTGACATGATCTTCGTTGGCGGAGCCCGACAGCGACGAATGAATGACCACCGGAATCGTCTTATAGCGCTGGTCGCTCTTGATGTTGCGCGTGAGGGTAAAGCCATCCATCTCAGGCATTTCCAGATCGGTCAGCATCAGTGCGACCTTGTCACCGATCTGCTTGCCTTCGCGCTGTGCTTCAGTTGCCAGCGACTGCAATTTTTCCCAGGCTTCTTTGCCGCTCTTGGTCATGACGTAAGGCACACCCAGCGTCGACAAACCGCTTTCAATCATCGCGCGCGCCACCTTGGAGTCATCCGCCGCCAGCACGATCGAGCCAGGCTTGATCAGATCCTTGAGTTCGTTGCTGTGATCCCGATCAAGCGAACGCTTGACCGGCGACGTCATGTCCAGAATTTGTTCCACGTCAAGCACCTGCACCAGGCGACTGCCATCGACATCGGCATCCAGGCGTGCGATGCTGGTCACCATGTCGCCTCCGGCGCTGGATTCCGCCGACAGCACCTGGCTCCAGTCGAGGCGTACGATTTCTTCTACCGATTCCACTGCAAAGGCCTGCGTATTGCGGGCATATTCGGTGATCAGCAAGATGTTCAGGCCAGTCTTGGGTGTGCAACCGGTAACGGCCGGCAAGTCGATGACAGAGATGACCTGTCCGCGGATATTGACCATGCCCAACATGGGCGACTTGGTGCCCGCAGCCGTCGTGATCGGTACCATCGGCACGATCTCGCGGATCTTGAAAACATTGATCCCGAACAGCTCGCCTGGGCTGTCGCCGGCCGGGCTGCCGAGGCGGAACAGCAGCAATTCGAATTTGTTGCTGCTGGTCAGGTTGGTACGTTCATCAATTTCTTTTTGAAATGCGTCCATGGGGTGGCCTCATTGGTTTGGTGTTTTGAGCATTGGGGGGGGCTGCTGTGATGCGGTGTCAGAATTGTTCCCACGAACCCGGGTCGTCCTTCGGGACGGCGGATGATTTGAGTGCAGGCTGCGCACCACCCTTGATGACGCGCATGGCAGGTGCAGCGGGTTTGGCGGCAACCCGGCGCACTGGCGGCGTGATATCGATAGTACGTTTCGGCATGGCCGTGGAGACAGGATTGCCGACGGGGTTGCTGACCGCGCTGCGTTCGTCGAGCTTGAACACGCCGACTACTTCCGACAAACGTCCAGCCTGTTCCTGCAATGATTGCGCAGCGGCGGCGGCTTGCTCAACCAATGCGGCATTCTGCTGCGTCACTTCGTCCATCTGCGTGATCGCCAGGTTGATCTGTTCGATGCCCTGGCTTTGCTCCTGGCTGGCGGCGGTGATTTCGCTGACGATGTCGGTCACGCGTTTGACGCTGTTGACCACTTCATCCATGGTCGTGCCGGCTTGTTCGACCAGCTTGCTGCCGACATCGACTTTGGCGACCGAGTCGTCAATCAGGATCTTGATTTCCTTGGCGGCTGCGGCTGAGCGTTGCGCCAGGCTGCGGACTTCGCTGGCCACGACCGCAAAGCCGCGGCCCTGCTCGCCGGCACGTGCCGCTTCGACGGCGGCATTCAGCGCCAGAATATTGGTCTGGAAAGCGATGCCGTCAATGACGCTGATGATATCGACGATCTTGCGCGACGATTCATTGATCGATCCCATGGTGTTGACCACTTGTCCGACCACTTCGCCGCCCGCGCTGGCGACTTCCGATGCGGTGACCGCGAGCTGGTTGGCCTGACGTGCGTTGTCGGCATTTTGCTTGACGGTGGAGGTGAGTTCTTCCATGGCCGAGGCGGTTTCTTCCAGCGAGCCGGCTTGCTGTTCCGTACGCGACGACAGATCCATATTGCCGCTGGCGATTTCATTGGAGGCCGTGGCGATGGTATCGGTACCGGTGCGTACTTCGCCGACGATCTTTAACAGATTGTCGTTCATGCCCTTAAGGGCCTGCAGCAATTGACCGGTCTCATCTTTGCCGGCCAGTTGGATATCCGCAGTCAGGTCGCCATCGGCGACACGTTGTGCCACCTCGACGGCAGCACCGAGCGGCTTGGAAATCACGCGAGAGATCCAGGCTGCCAGTGTCATGGCGGCAACCAGACAGATCGCCAGCATCGAGATGATCCACAGCTTGGCGCTGGCATACGTTGCGTCTGCGTCGGCGCTGGATCTTTCCGATCCCTTCTCGTTGATTTCGACCAGTTTCTCCACCTGATCCAGCAAGTTTCGGTAGACCTTGGTCGACTCACCCTTGAGCAGGGTGCGTGCATCTTCGTTCTTGCTGGTGCGCGAGATGTCGAGAATTTTCTTGTGTTCGGAAAGAAACACGACAATCGCTTTTTCCACTTCAGGATAGATTGCGCGTTCTTCCGGTTCGCTGATTTGCTTTACGTACTCATCCTGCTGCTTTTTCAGATTGGCAATCTGCTTGTCGGCATTTTTTTCGATTTCTTCGAATTCCTGCGGCGTCGAAGCGAGAATGTGTTGCAGTTCAAAGCTGCGGATGCGCGATAGCGACAGCTTCAGTTGCGACAGTGTACGGATACTCGGTAGCCAGTTGGTGGCAATATCGGTTGAGGCCTGGTTCACGCGGCCCAGTTCGCGGATGGCGAAGGCGCCAAGTACGGCTTCCATCGCGATAACGATGCAGAAGACCGAGATCAGTTTTCTTGAAATTTTCAGATCGTAGAACCACTTCATGTTTTTCTCCAGGGCGAACGAGGGACGACAGACTGCATTAGAGGGCGCTGAAAGCATTCCGATGCCAGTCGGGCAGCGGATGAAAATGTCTGGCCATCAGGCAGGGATCCTGCAGGACGTCCGAGCTGGTGTGATGAAGAAGGCAGCTCGGACGCCGAGCTGGTGATAATTCCGCTATGCCCGATGTATTGCCAGCTTAGGCGAGTGACATACTCTTCGGTATCAGTGTTTTCCTGATAGCGGAAAAGCAACGATGTCGTTGAGAGAGAAAAGAACGTTGCAATTTTCTCGAAAGCAACGTGATGCAACCCCGCACAACCCTGCGCAGAGTGATGTGATCGGGGATAATAGCGGCTTCAACCAAACCAAGGATCGTCGTGGCAGTCTCCATCAAAACTGAAAAACAGATCGCAATGATGCGTGTGGCCGGAGGGCTGGCCGCAGAAGTGTTGGAGATGATCGGCGAATATGTCGTGCCTGGCGTGACGACCGAAGAGCTGGACCGGCGTTGTCATGATTACATCCGCAAAGTGCAGAAAGCCACGCCGGCCAATGTCGGCTATCACGGCTTTCCCAAAACCTTGTGCACTTCGGTCAATAGCGTGGTGTGTCACGGCATTCCGAGCAACAAAGTGGTCTTGAAGGATGGCGACATCATCAATATCGACGTCACCGTGATCAAGGATGGCTGGCATGGCGATACCAGCCGCATGTATTTTGCCGGCACGCCGTCGGCGCAAGCACAGCGCCTGGTGCAGGTGACACTCGATGCGATGCTGGCGGGCATTGCGGTGGTGCGGCCCGGCGCGCGGCTCGGCGACGTCGGCCATGCGATCCAGACATTGGCCGAAGGCGCCGGCTATTCGGTGGTGCGCGAGTATTGCGGCCACGGCATCGGCAAGGTCTACCACGAAGAACCGCAGGTGCTGCATTACGGCACGCGCAACTCCGGCCTGTTACTGCGCGAGGGCATGACGTTCACCATCGAACCGATGATCAACATGGGGGCACGCGGCGTGCAGCAATTGGACGACGGCTGGACGGTCGTCACGCGTGACGGTTCCTTGTCGGCGCAGTGGGAACACATGATTGCCGTGACCGCTGATGGCGCTGAGATCCTGACGGCCTGGCCGAAGAAATAAGCCGCTAAGTCGCTTCATCAATTAACCGCAGATCCGCCAGCTGCGTTTCCCATGCAACCGCGTTTGCATTCCTTGCCGGATGTAGCGCGCGTATCGGTTATCATTTCTTGCCGCAAGGTATTGCGCACATTTCATGTGTGCCCTCTTCGCGGCGGTTGCCCTTCTTTTCCACCGTTCTGACAACGATAGATCATCGCCCATGAAAATTTCCCCGTCGCTGCCGCTCTGGTCCATTGCTTCGCCCGTCATTGGTTGGCTGGTGTATGCCGTCAACGGTTTGCAACCCGGCGGCTGGTTCGCCATCCTGCTGGTGATCGGTCTGATGGCATCCGTGCTGGCGGCGGTGTATCACGCCGAGGTGGTGGCGCACAAAGTCGGCGAACCGTTCGGCACGCTGGTGCTGGCGCTGGCGGTGACGCTGATTGAGGTGGCGCTGATCGTGTCGTTGATGCTGTCCGGCGGCGAGGCTACGACAGGGCTGGCGCGCGATACGGTGTTTGCGGCCATCATGATCATCCTCAACGGCATTGTCGGTATTTGTCTGCTGGTCGGCGCAAGTCACCACCGCGAGCAATCCTTTGGGCAGCATGGGGTCAGCGCATCGTTGGCGACACTGGCTGCAATCGCGGTGTTGACACTGGTCTTGCCGAATTACACCCTGACCAAGATCGGCCCTTTCTACAGCCCCAGCCAGTTGGCGTTCATCGCCGTGATTTCACTGGTGTTGTACGGCACTTTCGTGCTGGTGCAGACGGTGCGCCATCGCGACTACTTCCTGCCTGCCGATGCGGCCTCCAATGAAGAAGCACATGCTGAGCCGCCATCCAACAAGGTTGCCATCACCAGTGCGGTGCTGCTGTTGGCTTGCCTGGGTGCAGTGGTGCTGCTGGCTAAGGCGCTGGCACCCACGCTGGAAACTGCGCTCGACAGTCTCGGCGCGCCGAAATCGGTGGTGGGTATTGTCATTGCCGCCATCGTACTGCTGCCGGAAGGTCTGGCGGCGGTGCGTGCGGCGCGCGCCAATCGTTTGCAGACCAGCCTCAATCTGGCGATTGGTTCGGCGTTGGCGAGTATCGGTCTGACGATTCCTGCGGTGGCGGTGGTGTCGCTGGCGACCGGCTGGACCTTGTCACTCGGGCTGGACATCAAGTCGACCGTGCTGCTGCTGCTGTCGTTCATCGTTGCCGGTTTTTCGCTGAGCACCGGGCGTACGACGGTGATGCAGGGGATGGTGCATCTGGTGATTTTTGCGGTTTATCTGTTCACTACGGTCGTGCCTTGATGGCATGACCGTCCTGAGGCGTAAGAGTAAGTCTCAACGCCTCAGGTTTTGCTGATCCTGACGTAAAGGATCCAGCAACTGGCGCAGCGCGTTGTGATCGAGCTCATACATCAGCGCCAGCAAGCTGCCCAACTCTCCGCGTGGAAATCCTTCCCGCGCGAACCATCCCAGATAATGCCCCGGCAGGTCAGCCAGCAGATGACCTTTGTATTTACCATAGGGCATTTCCATATTGACCAGTTTCAACAGGTGTTCTTGATTCATGGCGAAATTCGGGTGAAGTTAAGGTGAGGCTCAGGAAAGCGTGGTCTCGGTCCTGACCTCGTCACTGCGCACGACACGATTGCGGCCCTTGGCTTTGGCGATATAAAGGGCGCGGTCAGCTTCTTCCACGAGTTGTTCCGGCGTGTCCGATGGCAAGCTCGGACGAATGACGGCGACGCCCACGCTGATGGTGACGATAGTCAGCGGGCTGGCGGCATGCTGGATATCGAGTGCAGCAATGTCGGCGCGCAAGCGTTCGGCGATGATGGCCGCCGCCTCCAGCGTTGTTTGCGGCAGCAGCACAGCCATTTCCTCACCGCCGTAGCGCGCAGCCAGGTCGCCGGTGCGTTGCGGTACCTCCTTGATCATGTCGGCGATGCGGCGCAAAGAATCGTCGCCCGCACGGTGTCCGTAAATGTCGTTGTACTGCTTGAACCAGTCAACATCGATCATGATCAGGCCCAGCGTTTCCCTGTTGCGTAATGCCCGTGCAAATTCTTCGCTGAGCACGATGTCAAAATGGCGTCGGTTCGCCAGCCCCGTCAGGCCGTCTTCCAGTGCCAGATTCTGCAGGTGCTTGTTCAACTGATCGAGATTGTCGTGCGCGATGACAAGCTTGGCTTCGGTTTCCAGGCGCAGCTTGATCTGGCTCAACAGCCAGTTGCCGAGCACCGCCAGGATCAGGATCAGGATGAGAATGGCTGCCGTATGGCGCATGGTGTCATCCATCCAGCCGTCCAGCACCTCGTCCTTGGACAAGGCAATGGCGACGAACATCGGAAACTGGTTGAAATGCCGGTAGGCGTTGATCTTGTCCTTGCCGTCCACTGTGGAAGGCGCGATGTGCGTGCCATCGTGGTTTTTGGTGACGTAGTCGCGGAAGATCGGCACCTTGCGCAGATCCGAACCCACATATTTGTCGAAGAACGGTCGCCGCACCAGTAGCGTGCCATTATTGAGGCCGAGAATGATCAGGCCGCTTTCGCCGATATTGAACGTGTTGTAAAAGTTGCGGAAGTAGTCAATGTCGATCGCTGCCACGACCACGCCACTGAAGCTGCCATCGGGATTGTTGATGCGGCGCGATACCGTGAGCCGCCAGGCGCCGGCAGGATTCTTGACCAAAGGCCCGACGTAGGGGCCCAGGTCGGCATGGTCGCGATGGTATTGGAAATAATTGCGGTCGTTCACGTTGTTGCTGAACAGGACTTCATTGGAGTCGACCACCGCATAGCCGTCGGCATTGAGTACGAACAGGCCGGCCAGTTGCGGCAACTCGGCGACGCGGGATTTCAGCAGTTCGTGCAGCCGCGGCTTCATTTTTTCGCCAAGGCCATCGGCCGCCATCAGTTCGATGACGCCGCTGAGAATCAGATCGGCGGCCTTGAGTGTATCGTCGCCATGCTGGGCCAGTGCGCGGGCCATGTTGACCATGGTGTTTTCCGTGTCGCGCAACTGCTCGGTACGGTTCTTCCATGCTTGCCAGCCATCGACGGATAGCAGCGACAGGCAGACGAGAAAGAAGAAAATCTTTGCCCTGAAAACGATAGGGGATGTTTCGCCCGCGCTTGCGGTGCTCAGGTCTTTCAATCGTCGTATTACGGTCATAACAGGCATCGTGGTTATTGTCGGCTTGCCGGCGTGCGCGGTCTCTTCGCGCGCTATAGGAATGGCCAGCGTCTGCGCCTTCCATGCTACTAGAAATAGGTATCGAATTCGCGGCAGTTTGTTCTCTTTGGGCAAATTACCCACATTGCAAGGGTAAGGCCGCGACAAGGCTGCATCATTTGTGCTCTATTCAGGTGCCACGGTCGATGCATTGACCCGCAGCAATGCCGTCCGGCGACTTTATAATTGGACGATTTTGGACGCTTGTCCGACGTTTTTCTTTTTATCTTCCATGCCCGCATTGACCGACAACGACCCGCCACCGACACCGCCGATAGAGCCTCAGCTCGAAGATTGCTGTCAGAGCGGTTGCGATCCCTGCATTTTTGATATTTATCAGGATGCATTGGAGCGTTATCGACTTGCCTTGAAAGAATGGCAAGCGCGCCGGGATGCCGCTGCCAGAAAGCAATAAGTCGTCCAGGCGCGTCAGATAGCTCTGGACGACGCACTATGCGCGTGGCAGAAGTCTTCTGTCATTTGAGGGTCATATTCTTCGTGTAAGTTCTGACGGTACCCTGACCGACAAACCGGGTGCCGGTCTGCCAGACCGGTTCAGACCCAGATGGAGAAAAAATGAACGACGAAGAACTGGTACGCCGCATCCACCGTGAACTGGCGGACAGCTATGACGAAGAGCTGGAACTGGAAATTGAGGATCGCACGATTGAAGAGCTGGCCGAAGGCGTAGATGCCCGCAGCGAGCAGGACAAGGCGGATCGCCGTCTGTATTTCCGTGAACTGTTCCGCCTGCAAGCCGAGCTGGTCAAGTTGCAGGATTGGGTGGTCGCCACCGGTCACAAGGTAGTTATCTTGTTTGAAGGCCGCGACGCAGCAGGCAAGGGCGGTGTCATCAAGCGCATCACTCAGCGCCTCAATCCACGCGTGTGCCGTGTTGCCGCTCTGCCGGCGCCGAACGACCGAGAACGCACGCAATGGTATTTTCAGCGCTATATTTCGCATCTGCCGGCCGCTGGCGAGATCGTGCTGTTCGACCGCAGCTGGTACAACCGCGCCGGTGTCGAGCGCGTCATGGGTTTTTGTACGGATGACCAGTATGAAGAATTCTTCCGCTCCGCACCGGAGTTCGAGCGCATGCTGGCGCGCTCCGGCATTCAGCTGATCAAATACTGGTTCTCCATCACCGACGAAGAGCAGCACATGCGCTTCCTGAGCCGCATCCATGATCCGCTGAAACAGTGGAAACTCAGCCCGATGGACCTGGAATCGCGCCGTCGCTGGGAGGACTACACCAAGGCCAAGGAAATCATGCTGGAGCGCACCCACATCCCCGAAGCGCCATGGTGGGTCGTGCAGGCCGTCGACAAGAAAAAAGCGCGCCTGAACTGCATCCATCACTTGCTGGGCCAGATGCCGTACGGCGAAGTCGAACACTCGCCGATCTCGCTGCCTGAACGCGTGCGTCACGACGACTACTTCCGCCGCGAAGTATCGAGCGAAATCGTGGTGCCGGAAGTGTATTGATTGTTTCGGTCAGCGTAGCAGGGGTTGTGATGCAATGAAAAAACGGGAGCCAAGGCTCCCGTTTTTTGTTGTGCGGAAAATTGAGGATCGCTCAGAAATACTTTTTCAGGACTTCACCAAACGCTTGTTCAGCCGACATGCCGGCACGCATCATGGCGGTGATTTCCGTGGAGTGCTCGCCGATGGTGTCAGGCAGCGTGGAGCGATTGGCTTTGAAGTATTCGTACTTCTCGCTGTCGACCAGATCCTTGGCGCGGGTTGCGGCGCTCGGCGCGCGCGTGGTGCTGGCGCGCTTGACGGTGCCGGTGCTCATCGTACGTGCCGGCTTCAGACCGCCGACCTTGGCCAGTTTGATCTGTTCCAGGGTGAATACGCCGGTGGAGTTGCCGGGAGCGAACTCGGCTTCTTCAGGATGATGCAGGTGATGGTTGCCGTCGAAGGCCATCTTCTTGCCGGCGCTGTTGGTGAGCTGATAGCGCGGGCCGTTACCCGAGGTGACCAGCGCGAACTGCACGCGATCGCCGTAAGTATCCATCTGGGTAATGACACCGGTCAGGTAGTCGGCCTTCAGGGATTCGATATTGCCGTTCCAGCGTTTGCTTCTTGTCGTAGTCAAAATATGTACTTCCAGTAATGATGGCGACCGCGCGCGAGGGGATCGGAAGAGGAAATCAGCAATCCGTGGCGGCCAGCCTGAAAAATCAGTTTGACCCTCCATTATCCTCTTCTCGCGCAGAGATTGACAGGGCAGGCGGGAAATTTGCCCTTGTTTTATGCAGAATTTATTTCTTGATCGTCGCAAAGCCTCTCCCATGGCCGATGTTGGTAAAAGACAATCATGTCGCGCGGAAATATTGCAGCTATAATGTCCGACAGCAAAGGCAACCGGGGAATGCCGCCTTGCATCAGACATCACACGCCGATCAACCCGATAGAGACAATAAAAAGGCAGGCATCATGGGGCAGGGAATCGTTTCGTTTCATCGGTCATGGGGATTGGCCGTCGCGCTGGTTTGCGTCAGTCCACTCGCGTACGCTGAGGTACAGGACTATGTTCAGGCCGGCATCATCAAGGTGGTGCGCGGTGATGTGCAAGTGCTGCGTCAGGGAGCGGCGCAAAAGCCCGCTCAGGCAAGCGGAGCGCAAGCTGCTTCACCGCCATCGACCTCACCGCCGGTCATTGTCCACGTCGGCGACCGCCTGTTCTCCGGTGATCGCGTCGTCACCGCCGATGGCGCCGCAGTCGGCATTACCCTGCGCGACGACACGCTGGTGTCGCTCGGTCCCAAGAGCACATTCGTGCTCGAACAATACAATTTCAATGAAAGCTCCGGCGAAGGCAACGTCGCCGTGCGCGTGGTCAAGGGCACCTTGCGCTACGTCACCGGCCTGATCGGCAAGCACGCTCCGGAGCGTCAGCAAGTCATGACGCCGACGGCGACCATCGGCATACGCGGCACCGATTTCATCGTGGACGTGGCCAGTGAATAAGCCTGGCGGCGGTACGCGCCTGGGTAAGCTCCTCGCATTCTGGAGCTGTCTCGCGGGCTTTGCTCTTCTGACCGGTTGCGCCGGACCGAAGGAACGTTTCGTCCTGTTGCCGCAACCGGATGGTTCATCCAGCAGCATCGTGGTCAAGACCAATGCCGGCGAGACACCATTGACCACGCCCTACGCCTCGGTGGAAACCGACGGCGGCAAAGCCGGCAAGACGCTGACCCTGAGCGAAGCCCAGGTGCAGGCGCGCTATGCTCCGGTGATGGACAACTTGCCCTTGCGGCCGCGTACCTATGTTTTGCTGTTCGAACTGGGGCGCGACCGTCTCACGCCCGCCGCACGCAAATTTCTCGATCAGGCGATTGAAGAATTCAAGCAATTCCCCGCGGGCGAATTCATCGTTATCGGCCACGCCGACAACATCGGCAACGATGCCTTCAACGACACGCTGTCGGTACGGCGCGCCAAGCTGATCGAGCGCGAATTGATCCGTGCTAAAGTCAACCTGATCAGCATCGAGGTGATCGGCAAAGGATCTCGCGAACCGCGTGTTCCTGCGAAGAAGGGTGTGCCGGAGCCGGGTAATCGTTACGTAGAAATCAAGCTGCGCTAAGAATCGCTAACAAAACGCCGCATCATCAGTTTCACCACATTCAGAGACATGGCCACTATCTATCTGGCGTATTCGCCGCAAACGCGCGTCAATTACTATGGCGAGCGCGCCCTGACGCGTTTGCAAGCGCTCGGCGAGGTGCGATTGAATCAGAGTGAAGTGGCGCTGACACCCGCCGATCTGGCGCGTGAAGCCGCCGGTTGCGACATCATCGTCGCACCGCGCATTCCCGCTGCGACAGCAGAGTTGTTCGACAATCTGCCGCAACTGGTCGCCTATTGTCGCGGCGCCGTAGACATCCGAACTATCGACGTTGCTGCCGCCAGCCGCAACGGTGTACTCGTGACGCACGCCACGCCCGGCTTTGCAGCCTCGGTCGCAGAGTGGGTGCTGGCTGCGATGTTCGACCTCAGCCGCAACATCAGCGATGCCGTATCGGATTATCGCAACGGCATCGTGCCCGCCGTCAGGATGGGACGCGAATTGCGCGGCGCGACGCTGGGTGTAGCAGGCTATGGCACCATCGGCCAGCATCTCTGTCGCCTCGCGCAAACACTTGGGATGAAGGTGCTGGTGGCCGATCCTTACGCACGTATCGACGATCCGGCGCACGTTGCGGTCAGCTTCGATGCCTTGCTGGCGCAATCCGATTACGTCGTCTGCCTGGCGCCGGCCAATGCGGAGACAGCGCATATGTTCAACACCGCTGCGTTTGCCAAGATGCAGGCGTCGGCCTTTTTCATCAATGCCTCGCGTGGTGAACTGGTTGATGAAGCGGCGTTGTTGCATGCACTGGATCATGGCGTCATGACAGCCTGTGCTCTTGATGTCGGCATGGCCCCCGACCAGATGCCGTCGCCCCATCTGGCGCGCCATCCGCGTGTGATTGCCACGCCGCACATTGGCGGACTTACACCGCAGGCAGCCGAGCATCAGGCCATGGACACGGTCAATCAAGTCGCCGCCATCGTGGCGGGACGCATGCCGGAAGGCGCGGTGAATGCGGATCAGGCGACGCGGCTGTTGCGCCTGTTACGACCCTCAGCCGCTACATAAAAGCACAGTTCAACGGAGACATCCCATGGCCGCAACAGCACAGGCAAACGACATGCCCGCCGGGGCTTGTGATTGTCACATCCACATCTACGATTACACGCGTTTTGAGTTGGCGCCGACGGCCTTATCCAGACCGCCGCAAGCCTTGTGGTCGGACTATCGGCGCGAGCAGCAGGCATTGGGGCTGACCCGCGCAGTGGTGGTGCAGCCGACTGGTTATGGGTTCGACAATCGCTGCACGCTCGATGCACTCACACAGGCAGACGGCAACGCGCGCGGCATCGTGGCGATTGCGCCAGATGTCACCGAGGCTGAGTTGACGCAGATGGATGCCGCCGGCGTACGCGGTGTGCGCTTCATGATGATCGCCAATGGCGGCGGCGTGATGCGTTGGGACATGCTGGAGACCGTCGCCGCAAAGATTGCACCGCTGAACTGGAACATCAATCTGCAAATCGACGGCCGTGATTTTGAACAATACGAAGACGTGCTGAAGTCGTTGCCATGCCGCGTCGTCATCGACCACAACGGCAAATTTCTTACGCCGGTCAAGCCGGATCATCCCGGCATGAAAAGTCTGTTGCGCTTGCTCGATACCGGGCGTTGCTGGGTCAAGCTGTCAGCCCCTTACGAAACGTCACAAACCGGCGCGCCGGATTATGACGATGTCAGTGTGCTGGCAAAGACCTTCGTCGACGGCTATCCGGAACGCTGCCTGTGGGCCAGCAACTGGCCGCATCCGGGGCGTAATCCCCAGCCGTCCAATCGCGCGCTGCTGGATCTGTTTCCGGTCTGGGCATCTTCGGCAGAAGTACGCAAGCGCATTCTGGTCGACAACCCGGCAGCGCTTTACGGATTCTGAGCGTATTGTGGCAACGCAGGCCAGTTCCCTTGTGCCGCTGTGACGCCTGCAATTGCCTTGGCCATCGCTTGCATGGTGTGATCTTCTGTATCGTCAACTTCATAGAGATCATCCAGCGGCCATGCCAGCGACAACGGGGTGAGCTGCATGCCGAAGTGTGCTGCCGTCGCTTCGACGTCACGCGGCGCCCGCGTTCTGGCGATGAGATCGATCATCGTGGCAGGTAGCTCGGCATTGTCGCCTGCTTGTGCGACAGCGATGGTCTGGATGGGCACCTGTCTTCCATTGACCAGTTGTACCAGTTCCTTCAGGCTGTGTTCGTCAGGGCCGCCCAATTCATAGGTGCCTGCGCTGCCTGCGCCGAGCGCAGCGGCTTCTGCAATGGTGGCGATGTCGCCCAGATTGATCGGCCTGCAACGCTGTTCACCGGTGCCATAGACGGTCACCGGGACATCGGGTGCGCGTTGTTGCAGCGACAGTTCAAACGGCAGCGGTTGCGGGCTGCCGCGCACTACCGGGCCGTGGCGAAAGATCACCGCATTGCTCAGACGTGCCAGTGCCTGCTCCGCCAATCCCTTGGCTTTCAGATACCAGTTGTCGTCAGTGACGTCCGCGCCGACGTGAGAGAAGTAAATCACACGCGTGCCGCGCTCGCCCACCGCAGCCGTGATGCGTTCGGCGGTATCGACCATGCCTTCCCGATAAGCATCCCAGTTGTTGGCGGCAACAACGCCAGTCAGCAGGATGACGGCATCGGCTTCCGCGATGACTTCAAAGCTGCGTTCGCTGCGCGTCCAGTCGGTGACAACTTCGTCAGCGATCAAGCGTAGCGGTTGCCGCACCAGCGCGGTGACATGCACATCGGCATCGCGTAGCAACAGCATGAGCAGACGGGCAGTAGGACCGTTGGCCCCGGCGATGACGACCCGGCGCAAAGGTGCGGTGGATGCAGTGGGGGCGGTGTGAAAGTAGTGCATGGCTTCTCCCTGATTTGGCAGATATGCAGATGGAGACGTTCGAGAAGCCGCAATATTGTGCCGCACAAAAATATTTTTCCATCTGCTCTTTCCGGCGTACTTGCCTGTTACGCTGGCAGGCAATTTGCTCAGCAGCCTGTCAGGAATTCTGGATAAAACTCAGCAAAACCCGGCAAAACAAGGCGATTGCAAGGTAATCACACTGCAACAGCGGGCAAGCCATTGAAATGCGTGTATGCATACCAACATGCACGGCAACATCATCTTTTTATCCTTCGCGAGGTCTCATGCCGTCACGTTTCACGATTGTTTTTGTGCTTTCCATATTGGGAGCCTTACACGCATGGATAGGCTGGCGCATCCTGCCTGCGCTCGGTATCGATGCCGCCTGGCAAGCCACCGGGGCCTTGCTGCTGGTGCTGTCGTATTTGCTGA
>Ga0105240_10005935_pt1 | contig 18087 bp, 12 predicted proteins | sample KBSC54metaG_FD_80426 | JGI IMG/M metagenome (GOLD analysis project Ga0105240, IMG submission 80426) | Corn rhizosphere microbial communities from Kellogg Biological Station, Michigan, USA - KBS C5-4 metaG | ecosystem: Host-associated > Plants > Roots > Rhizosphere > Soil | place: Michigan, USA...
ACCGTCACGGTGAAGCTGCGCGATTACGATTTCGCCACGCGTCAGGCAAGCCGCACCCTGGACGAAGGCGTACTGTCGGACCGGCCCATCCACGAGACGGCGCGCGCTCTCCTCCGGCGCTTACGCTCGGCGCGCCGGTGCAAGGCCCGTTTGTTAGGCGTGTCCTTGTCGTCGCTCGCACCCGCGCCCGCGCCGGCGCAGCTCGCGTTCTTCGACGCGCCGGCCGGCACGCTCGCCGAAACCGCGCGCGACCGGACGCTGGCGCACACCGTGGACGTCCTGCGCGAGCGCTTCGGCGACGACGTGATCGGACCGGGCTCGCTCACGGCGCGGCGCGCGCAACGGGCGGCGCCGAAGTCCAGTTAGGCGCCGGCCGGCGCGGTTTCGTCCGGCAGCTCGTCGGTCCGCTCGAACACGCGGCCCAGCCAGGCGGTGACGAGCCACACCTCGCCCAGCACGATCGCCGCCCCGATCACCGTGCCCGGGACCAGCCCCCACAACCCGACGCGCGCGACGGCCACGATGGCGACCGGTGCGCCTAACACAATCGGCAGCGCGAGGCCCACCGTGAGAACCACGATCGAGCCGAACATCGTCACGATGCCCTGACCGATCGCCTCGATCCCGCCCGGCCGCGAGAGTCCCAGCCGCACCCATCCCGGAAACAGCAGCACGCCGGCGTTCTGCACCAGCACGCCCAGCGCGCTCACCGCAGGCAGCAGGATCAGACTCGTCACCAGCAGCGCTGTCTGGTCGGACCACGATCGGCCGATCTTATTCTGCACCGGGTTCAGCGCGTACGCGGCGAGCAGCATCGGCACCTGCAGCGCGGCGAGCGTCACGAGCGCCGATGAAAGCTCTGCGCGCACGAGCGTGGCGCCGCGCACCGGGAACGAACGCAACAGCTCGAGCTGCAGCATGTCCAGCCGGAGGTCGTTGCGCACCCAGAGCGGTCCGGCGACGAGCAGCATCAGCGCAATCGCCAGTGCGACGCGACCGGCGAGCACCGACAGCTTGTCTGTCTCCGGCATCACCTCGTTGAGGAACACCATGAACAGCACGACGACGATGATGACCGCGACCACCGTGCGCATGGCGAGCGTGCGGCCTAACGCAAGGATGTTCTTCCACGCGATGGCTGCCGCGGGCGTGCTCCGCGCCGGGAGCGGCAGCCGGAACCGGCGCCTCACGCCGCGGGCCGCCGGCATCGATGCGCGACCCGCGCGCTTGGCCAGCGCCACCGCGCGACGCGCCGCGTTCGCCGCCGCCGCTTCCTCGAATCCGGCGTCGGTGCGCAGCACCCAGACGACGTGCAGTGCCACGATCAGGATCGCAGGCCACACCGCGCCGAACCACGCGCCGGTCGAGGCGGTGAACACCGGCCGTAGCATCAGCCGAAACGGGTAGAGCACCGCCTTGCTCGTCGGCGTGTGGAGCACGGCGACCGCTGCGCCTAACGTATGGCCGGACGCCAGGACCGCACGCAGCGCCGGGATCTGCGCCGCGATGCCCCACACGACGGCGGCCGCCGCCGCGGTAACCACAATGATCGCGCCCAGGTGGCGGCGAAGACCCGATGCGCCATGCTCGGCGGCGCTCTCGCGCACGAGCGACGACCCCACTCGGTGCAGATAGAGCGTCGTGAACACGATCCACAGCGAGACCGCACGCTCCGCGATCGACCCCGGCGCGCGACCCAGCAGCGCGATCCAGAACACCACGCTGATGACGATCGCAAACTGCGCCTGCAGCAGCTTGAATGCGACCAACTGGCGTCTGGTCAGCGGCGCCGGAAACAACATCTGGACTTCGGCCGTGGAAAAGTTGAGCGCCACTTCGTCGCTGCCGAAGAGCCACCAACTGGCGACGAGGACCGCGCACCCCAGCGCGTACGCCAAATGCGCCGTGCCATCGGGCTGCACGCCGGTGAATACGGTCTGACGGCGTGGGCCCACGATGAGCCACAGGTACGCAATGCCCGCGATGAGGGCCACGGCGTAGCGCGGCTGGCGCACGCGCCGCACGCGCCTAACGGTGCGGTTCACCACCCCGCGCGCGAGCAGCCACGCGAGTGCGGAGAAGGGTGATCGCGCCGCCGGCGCCGTCACGTCCCGGCGGGCTCGCCGTCGCCCGTGAGCGCCATGAAGATGTCTTCCAGCCCTCGGCCGGCGAGCTGCGGACGCTCGGCGATGATGTCGTCGAGCGCGCCGAACGCCACGGCGCGTCCGCGGTAGATGATGAGGATGCGCGTGCACAGCTCCTCCACGAGGTGGAGGAGGTGCGAGCTCAGAACGACCGCGACGCCTTCGCGGGCGCGCGCGACGATCGTCGCTTTCATCTTGCGTATGCCGCCGGGGTCGAGACCGGTAAGCGGCTCATCGAGCACCAGCGCTTTCGGGTCGTGCAGCAGGCCGCACGCGATGGCCAGCTTCTGCCGCATGCCGCGCGACAACTCGGTGGGCAGCGCGTCGCGCTTCTCCGTGAGCTCGAGCTCCGTTAGGAGCGGACCGATGCGCCGGTCGGCGTCGGCCACGCCGTAGAGGCGCGCGATGAACTGCAGGTGCTCGTCCACCGACAGATACTCGAACAGGTGCGGCTCGTCCGGAATGAACGCGAGGGCGCTCTTGGCGGGCACGGGGTCTCGGGCGAGGTCGTGTCCCGCGACGTGGATCGTGCCGCTGGTGGGCCTGATGATCCCGCTCAGGCTCCGTAGCGTGGTCGTCTTCCCCGCTCCGTTAGGCCCGACCAGGCCCAACACCTCGCCGGCCTGCACGGTGAACGACAGGTTCGACACCGCGGCCAGGTCGCCGTAGAGCTTCGTGAGTCCGCGGACATCGATGCCGGCGGTGGCCGGCGCGAGCGTCTGCGGTGCGGTGCTGAGTGATTCGGTCATAGCCCCAGGAGAAAATCAGGCGTCGGATGGATCGAGCAGCGCCCGCAAGATGGTGCCGGCCGCCTTCTCGATGCGCCGCCAGTCGGCATCGCGTTGTACGTCGAGACCGAAGAATGGTACGTCGTGGTCGGGGCGCGCCGCGAGCATCGTGAGCCCCGCGGTCACGAGCGCACCGACGGCCTCGAGGTCGAATCGCGCCGGCACGGCGTGCCGCGCGCGCAGCGCTGCCGCGAGTGCCGACAATTGCGCCTCGCGCCCCTGAGAGATGGGACGCGCGATGTCGTGATCGGCGTGGCCAGTCGCCTCCCACGCGATGGCGTGCTGGGCGAGCGGTCTCGCGCGGATGTCGCGCGCCTGTTCAATGAGTGCGGAGGACAAGGCGGATCCGGCTGAAGTACCATCGTCCAACGTACCCCTGCTGGGCCACGCCGCGCGCTCGGCGATCACGCTCGACAGGAGTCCATCGACGCCGCCGAAGTAGCGGTAGATAAGGACCTTGTCGACGCGAGCCTCCTGGGCTATCGCGTTCACGCCACACGCTTCGAATCCGTCGCGGAGGGCGATCCGTTCGACCGCGTCCATGAGTTTGTTTCGTGTGGTTTCTCGGTCTCGTTCCATGTCGCCAGCCACCGATAGGTGACGAAGCAGCTAATAACGGTCTCGCCGCGCCTTCTAGACGCGGCCTTTAATAGCTGTGAACGCGCAACTTAGCAATAGTCACTGCTGGGTGACATAATGCTGTCACCATATAGTGACTATCGAACGGCGCGGGCCCTAGCAACCAGCCGCATGCGTGGCTGACCTCGCGAGCCGACTCGACGCTACGCTGTCGCGCTCGGCGGCTCATCAAGCGAGCCCAAGCTCGCCCACCGATTGCGCTGCTTGTTCCACGTTTCTTGCTTAATGCTTCCCAATGATGCGCCCCGCCCGTTAACATGGGGCGCGCCACCTCCGAGCCACCGTCAGATGCGCGCCGTACATCGCTCCATCGCCATTGCCTTCGCGGCCGTCGCCGGCTTCGCGCTCCTCTCATGTGGGGGTGACAGCACCGGCACAGGAAACGGGGCCGGCAAAGTCATCATCACGCCGTCCAACGATTCGATCGCCATCGGCGCCAGCGTCACCCTCAGCGCGAAAGTCGTGAACGCGCAGGGCCAGGTAGTCACCGGGGCGACGATCTTCTGGAACACGTCTAACGCAAACATCGCGACGGTGTCGAGCAACGGCACCGTGACGTCGGTCGACACCGGCACCGTGCAGATCGCGGCGAGCGCGAATGGTGTGTCCGGCATCGCCACGGTCACCGTGCTGCCCAAGCCAGTGGCCGGCGTCGTCGTCACACCGCCCAGCCAGGTGATCAAAGTCGGGCAGAAATTCCAGTTCCAGGCGCAGCCGGTGGACGCCGATGGCAATCCGCTCTCCGGCCGCGTCATCACGTGGTCGAGCTCCGACGCGACCATCGCGTCGGTCGACAACACCGGGCTCGTGACCGGTGTCGCCGTTGGGCCGGCCACGATCACGGCGACCAGCGAGAGTAAATCGGGCAGCGCGGCTGTCTCGGTAGGCGCGCAGACGGCAGCGACCATCACCGTCGCGCCGCCGAGTGTGAGCATTACCGTTGGGCAGACGTCGCAGCTCTCGGCCACGGTGAAGGATGCGTCGGGCGCGGTCATCGCCAGTGCGCCGGTCTCGTGGTCGGTGGACAATCCCAGTGTCGCGACGGTCTCGTCGACCGGACTCGTGACCGGTATCTCCGCCGGGTCGGCGACGGTGACCGCCGCGACCGGCGCCGCGCACATCGGCGTTCCTGTGAGCGTGGCGCCGATTCCGGCGAACGCGGTGGTGATCTCGCCCTCCTCGGCGACGCTGGTTCCAACGGAGCAGGTGCAGCTGTCGGCTGTGGTCACCGATGCGCAGGGCAATCCGCTCTCTGGCCGGACCGTCACGTGGAGCTCGAACAATACGAACGTCGCGACCGTTAGCACGTCGGGCAACGTCACTGCGATTGCGCCGGGCTCGGCGACGATCACCGCGACGAGCGGCACGGCGCACGGCACCGCGTCGATCACGGTGAAGCTCGTGCCCGTCGCAACGGTGGAGGTGAATCCGGGTGCCGTGTCGTTGTTCACCGGCCAGACCGCTCAGTTGACCGCCATCGCGCTCGATGCGAACGGCGACACGCTGGACCTCACCGGTCGCACGGTCACGTGGAAGTCGAACAAGAATGGCGTCGCGTCGGTGAACGGAACGGGTCTCGTGACCGCCGGGAGCGTCGGCGCGGCGGTCATCACCGCAACGGTTGACGGGTCGCCGGGCTTCGCGTCGGTGACGGTGCAGCAAGTGCCGGTGGCGTCGGTGAACGTCACTCCGTCGCTCGACACGCTTGTGTTAGGCCAAGCCGTGCAGCTCACGGCGCAGACGTTAGACTCGGTCGGTAACCCGCTGGCGGGACGCACAGTCGTGTGGGACACCGACAATAGCAGCGTGGCCATTGTCTCCAGCACAGGGCGCGTTGTGAGTCAGGGCATCGGCACCGCCAACATCACGGCGACGAGTGAAGGAAAGGTCGGCACGGCCACGGTGGTGGTGATTGCGGTGCCGGTTGCATCGGTCACCGTGTCGCCGCCGAGCAAGACGATGACCGTGGGCGACACCGCTACCTTCAGCGCGACAACGAAGGACGCGCAGGGGCACGTGCTAACGGGACGCGCGATTGCCTGGTCGTCGGACAACACCGCGGTGGCAACCGTCGACAGCACGGGGCTGGTGACGGCAGTTGCCGCCGGCTCGGCGAACATCACGGCGACGAGCGAAGGTCAGTCGGGTTCGTCGGCGGTCACCGTGAATCCGGTGCCGGTGGGCTCGGTGATCGTGAAGCCGCAGGACACCACGATGACCGTGGGGGATTCGGCGCAATTTTCGGCGCAGACGCTCGACTCCAAGGGCAATCCGCTGACCGGCCGTGACGTCGCGTGGTCGACGTCGGACAAGAAAATCGCGAAGGTCTCGGCCACCGGGGTAGTGCAGGCTGTCAAGGCCAGCCCATCGGTCACGATCAGGGCGACGAGCGAGGGCGTGGACGGCTCGACGTCGCTGATGGTGACGCCGCCGCCGCCTCCGCCGCCGCCGATGGACATCGGGACGAGCCGCGCGCCCGCCCTAACCGTTAGGCGCGCGGCCCTGCCCTAACGGAAGCCGAAATGCAGGGCGAGGCCCCAGCGGGGGCCGCCCGTCACCGGATCGAAACCCACGACCGGTTCCACCCGTGGCGACGTGATCGCGGCCCCGGTGCTGCTCGACGCGGGGCTGCCGTTAGGCGTCGGCGCCGGCGGATAGGGATCGCCGCGCGCGCTCGACACGTGCAACGCCGCCTCCACCGCGCCCACGAGCAGCGCGCCGCCCGCCACCGCCAGGCCCGCGCCGAGGTTCTTGCGCTTGGACACGTTCACCGTGAAGGTATCGACGCGGCCGAACGGATCCGTGAACGTGCGGATCTCGGTGCTCGTGGTCTGCTTCGCGCCCCAGGCCGCGCCGCCGGCTACGGCGCCCAACACCACCACGCCCAACACGGGCTGCTGCGCATAAAACTGTCCGCCGCCGGGGATCAAGCCTAACGCAAACGCGGTGCCCGGGCTGCGGCCCAGTGCCGCGATGCGCCGCTGCACGTCGGCACGGTCCACCGCGTTAGGCCGCAGATCCAGGTACTTGCGGAAGTCGGCCACCGCCTTGTCCGTGCTGCCCTCGGCCTGGTACACGAGCGCGCGCGTGTAGTACACGTCGGGCCACGTGGGCGCCGCGCCGGCGGCGCTCGTGAGCGATCGCTCGGCAGCCTCGGTGTTCCGCGTCGCGAACGACGCGATGCCCGTCCGGAGGTTGTCGGCCGCGGCAGCCGGATACGACACCGGCCGCGAGCTCGAGAGGGCGTCGGTCCGATGCGGTGCCTGACGCGAATCGGTGCGCCACAATTCCGCGTAAGCGAGTCCCGTCGATGCGGCGGGATCGGCGGCGGCGGTGCGCAGTGCGTCCTGGAAGTGCGGAGTCGCGCCGGCAAAGTCGCCGCGACGCAGCGCGACGTAGCCGAGTCCGGTGTGCGCGCCCGACGCGTCCTCGCCCTCGTGCAGCGCCGTCTGAAAATCGCGCGTCGCCGCATCGAACTTGCCGTCTGCCGACTCGGCGTAGCCGCGGCCGAGGAGCGCGCGCGTGTTCGTAGGATCCACGGACAGCACGCTGTCGTAGGCCGCGATCGCGCCCGCTCGTCCCGTAGCGAGCTGGCGCTCGGCCTCGAGCAGCAGCGCCGTCACCTGCTCGGCGGCAGTCACGCGCACGCTGGCAACGGCGCGATCTCCCACGCTCACCACCAGGCTGTCGCCCGCTTGGAGCGGTTGCGTCTGGATCGAGAACTTCGCCACGCCGGCGTCGTTCGTCGCCTGGGTCATCGTGCCTAACCCGGTGCGCTGCGGATACGGTCGCAGCGTGACCGTGGCTTTGCTCACCGGATTGCCGAACGCGTCGTTCACGGCCACGCTCAGATCGCGCGTGCCGCGCGGACCGGCGCCGATCGCGATCGCCGGCGGATTGACGGTGGCCAGCGATGCGCCAGCCGGCGTCGTGCTGAGCGACACAGCGGTCGTGCCCTGGAGCGGCGAGCCGTCCGACGTGACCACGGTCATGTGATACGTGCCGGCGTGCGTGCCCGCGGGTACGGTGAAGGTCGCGCGTCCGCTCGCGTCGGTGACGGAGACTGGATCGCTCCGCGCGCCGCCGGGAATGTCGGTCGCGCCCTTGAGCATGAGCCGCGCACCAGGCACCGGCGTTTGTCCGCGCGCCAGGTCGACCGAGATGTATGCGACGCTGCCGCTCATCGCGGACGCGAGCCCGTTGATCACGGTGAGCGTCGGCGTGACGGGCGGCGCCGGTGCGGCCGGTTTGGAAGGTTTGGACGGCGCTTCCGACGATGACGCGCGATTGCCGCTGTTCACGCATCGGTCGATCTCGCGCATGATCTCGTCGGTGGCGCCGAGCTGTTTGAGGTCCTGGCGATCGCGCGCGGAGGGATCGAACGCGAGGCAGTTGCGCCGCACGATCGCGGCGATCTCGCTCTTGGAGTACGTGCTGCCGGTCAAGTACCGAACGAGGTCGCTCTTTCTGAGCGCCGTTTCGGTTTGACTGTGCGCGACGGATGTGGTGAAGAGAACAAGCGGAAGGGCGATCAGCGAAGCGAGGTAGCGCGACATGGGGTCCTGGCGTGGTGCGAGAGAACTACAGCTGACTCAGCCGTTCTGACCGGCAACTGCCGACGGACGGCCGCGTGGCGCATCCCGAATCAATCCTCGTCGGATGTTCGCGGGGCGCAAGTGAGGTGCCATCAATCGAGCTCGCCCGTACGGTTCTGCTCGGCCCGCTACGGCTCGCGAACCACTTCCCGTCAATGAAGTTAGTCGACATTGCTGCAGAGTCAGCTTAAGTAGGCGTCTTGTCCGGACTCGTCCGGCCTTGTCCGGCCATGTCCGCCTTAAGTGTGCAAGCCGAGCTCGCCCAAGACGTCTCCATCCCAGCAATCACTGGAGATCACGATGCGATGGAGCCTGATGCTGGCCGCCGCCGCCGGACTGGTTGGGAGCAAGACCAACGCGCAGGGATGGGTGATTCCGGGACCGTGCCCGCGATGCGTCGGGTCGGCGCTGACGCGCGTCGTGCGCACGTCGAGCACCGTGCGGGCGACGCTGGCGGACCAGGTGCTGCACTACGAGGTGGACGAGACGTTCGCCAATCGCGGCGGTGGGTTAGGCGAAGCGGACTACTATTTTCCGCTGCCGGCGAACGCCGCGTTCGAGGACCTGCGACTGTCGATCAACGGCGAGATGGTCGCGGGCGAAGTGATGAACGCCAATCAAGCGCGCGGCATCTACGAGGAGATCGTGCGGCGCCGGCGCGATCCGGCGCTCGTCGAGTGGATGGGGCAGGGGCTGCTGCACGCGCGGATCTTTCCGATCGGACCGGGCGAAGAAAAGCGCGTGGTGGTGCGGTTCCAGTCGGTGGTCTCGCGCGAGGGCGACGCGGTGCGCGTCGACTACCATCGCGGCACGCCGGCGCCGACCATCGTTGGGCAGTCGCCTAACGCATACGACGTCGAGGGCGGCGAGTCGTCGTTCTCGCTCAGCTATCCCGTGGGCGCGGGCTACGGCGAGCCGTATTCGCCGACGCACGCGCTGGTCGTGCGGACCAACGGGGACACGCGGACGGTGGGCGTGGATGGCGCGGCGCGCGACATCACGGTTCTGCTGCCGGTCGCGCGGTCGCGCGAGCCGGCGATTTCGGTGTTGACCAACGCGCCGTCGGGAGAGCGAGGCTACGCACTCATCACGATCGCACCGCCGGCTGTGTTGCCGCAGTCGCTGCCGCGCGACGTGACGTTCGTGGTGGACGTGTCCGGCTCGATGAGCGGCGGCAAGATCGCGCAGGCCCGCGACGCCGGGAAGGCGCTGCTGGCGACGCTCCGACCGCGCGACCGGTTCCGCCTCATCGACTTCGACACCGACGTGCGCGCCTTCCGCGACGGATTCAGCGAGGCGACGTCGGCGAACGTCGAGGCGGCTGACCGATACCTGGACGCGCTCGAGGCGCACGGCTCGACCAACTTCGAGGGGGCCCTCCGCTCCGCGTTAGGCAGCGGGCGGGGCGACGACGCGGCGGCGGAAGGTGACCGCGTGGCGCTGGTGTTGTTCTTGACCGACGGCGAGCCCACCGTGGGCGAGCAGGACCCGCAGGCGCTGGCACGGTTGGCACGCTCGATGCGCGGTCCGCGGCACGTTTTCACCTTCGGACTCGGCGCCGACGTGAACACCACGCTGCTCGAGCAGATCGCGCTCGAGGGGAAGGGCACGGCGAGCTTCGTGCGGCCGGAGGAGAATATCGAGCGCGCCGTGTCGGTGGTGGCGTCGCGGCTGCGCGACCCGGTGCTCACCGACATCCGCGTCGAGGCAGACGGCGTGTCGCTCTCGGGCGTGATGCCTAACGCTGTGCCGGACCTCTTCGCCGGGCAGAGCATCGTGCTCCTCGCCCGCTATCAGGGCAGTGGGCACGCCGACATCCGCGTGTCGGGGCGCAGCGCGCACGGCGCGTCGACGTGGACGCACGCGGCGAATTTCCCCGAGCGGTCATCGGACAACACCTTCATCCCGCGGCTCTGGGCCACGCAGCGCATCGGGTGGTTGAGCGCGCAGCGGCACGCGCAGGGTGCGTCGCCGGAGGTGGACGCAGAGATCAAGGAGTTGGGCGAACGCTATGGCATTCCGACCGAGCTCACGTCATATCTCGTGCGCGAGCCTGTGGTCGCGCTCGGTAACCGGCCGCAGCCCGTGCCGCAGCCCGGCGCAGTGCGGTTGAACGAGGTGGTGGTGGCATCACAGGCCTCCTCGCAGGAGCAGCGGTTCGAGGAAGCACGGAAGGCCACGGCAATGCGCGCCTCGAAATCGCTCGCCGAGGCGGATCGTCTCATGGACACGGCGGCAATCGGAGCGGCGGCATCGGCGTCGACGCGCCGGGCGTCGAATCGGATGTTCGAGCGCCAGTCCGGCACGTCGGCGTGGGTGGATCGCGGGTACAAGGACGGGATGCGCCGGATCCGCATCCAGGCATATTCGGCGGCGTACTTCGAGGTGCTGCACACGATACCGGAGCTGCGCGACGCGTTTGCGTTAGGCGACCACGTCCTGGTGGCCGGCCGCGCCGTGGCGATCGAAGTCACGACGGACGCCGAGTCCGCGACCACCCTCGCCGCGGCGGACCGGACGGCGATCCGGGAGAACTGGTGAATGGACGACGCGGAGCGGCTGTTTCGAACGTATCACGGGATGCTCGTGCGCTACCTCACCCGTCGGTTAGGCGATCGCGACTGGGCGGAGGAGGTAGCGCAGGAGACGTTCGTCCGCGCGCTTCGCCAGGATCGGTTGTCGAACGAGCGCGCGTGGCTGTTCACCGTGGCGAACAACCTGGTGCGCGATGACGCGCGCCGCGATGCCCGGCGTCGCGCGCGCCTGGCGCTCCTGCGCGAAGAGATGCGGGACGACGTCGTCGAGCCGGAGCCCTTGTCGCTCGAGCGCGCGCAGGACGCCGCGCTCGCCCGGCGCGCCGTGAACGCGTTGGCCGAGCGCGACCGGTTGGCCCTGCTCATGCGCGAAGAAGGATTGAGTTACGAGGAGATCGCGCAATCCCTGCAGTTGTCGGTCGGATCGGTCGGGACGACGTTGGCACGGGCGCGGCGTCGATTGGTGGAACAGTACGAGGCGCTGCGCGAGCCGCAGCGCGGGAGCACCGGTCATGCAGCATCTTGACGACGGCACGATCCACGCGTGGCTCGACGGTGCGTTAGGCACCGGCGACGCCGCCGCGGTGGAGGCCCACGTGGCGGCGTGTCGCGCGTGCGCGGGCCGCGTCGCCGAGGCGCGCGGTTTGATCGCGGCGTCGTCGCGCATTCTCATGGCGCTCGACGACGTGCCGGCGGACGTGGTGCCGGCGGACACACGAATCGCCGCAGCGGCGCCGGTTGCGTCGCCCGCGGTCGCTGCGACGCCGCCATCGGCCGGGCCCGCCGCGCCGCGTGCGCGGTGGTGGGGGCACCGGTACGGCCGGTTGGCCGCGGTGCTCGCATTCGTGGTGGCCGGCACGCTCGTGCTCACGCGCGAGGCGAACCGGCGCGACGTCGCGGCGCGGCGCGAGACGCCGCGGCGAACGGACGAGCTACGCGCGCAGCGCGATTCCGCGGTGGCGCGCGGTAACGCGCCGACAGCGGCGCCGCAGGGCGTGGCCGGCGCGACGCCTCCGCAGCAGGCGACGCCTGTACCGGCGCCGTCGGCTGCGTTAGGCGGCCGGTTTCGGCGCCCCGCACCGGCGCCCACCTTGAAGCCGCAGGTCAAATCGTTCGCGCAGGAAGAGCGGCAGCAGGCCGCGGCGGCGAAAAAATCCGCGAGTGACGTGAACATCGCCGTCGCGAACGATGCCAACAAAGCAGCCGACTCCGCCTCACGTGCGGTCCAGGCGCAGGCGTCGAGCACGCTCGCCCGGCGGATCGGAGAGGGCAAGGCCCTGCAACTCTCGGAGGTGGTCGTGACGAGCGAGGCGATCGGCACCCAACGGCCGCCGCGGCTCGTCTCCGTGGATTCCGTGCAGCGCGGCCCGGTCATGGTCCGCCGCCAGACGTACGTCATCGGAGGCGGTACGCATGTGCTGCTCGAGGTGGCGCCGGCGTCGGCTGTGCCTAACCACTCCGCCGCCGCGGCGCCGGGGGGCGCCATCACTGACTCGACCACCGCCGACACATCGAGCACGGCGATCCATGCCATCCACTGGCGCGGCGCCGATGGGACGCGCTACACGCTTTCCGGCCCCGTCTCCATCGACGAGCTGCAGCGCATCCGGGCTGCGTTAGGCAATCGTCCGTGACCTCCGGGGCGTGCGATTGACGCTGTCCCGCATCCACGCCCATGAGGAAACGGACAAAGCACGGACAGATCGGACAAAGCATAGACGAAAAAGAAAAGAAGAAACTGAAAATCTGATTCTCTTGTTCTTGTCCGGTCCTGTCTGTTTTGTCCGCGCTTTGTCCGTTTCTTCGTTAGCGTAGATGCCCGTCTCCCACGCTAGTGCGCCGGATCCTGCTGCACCGCGAGGTCGGGACCGCTCTCCTCCGCCGCCTCGTCGTCGTCGTCGTCCGGCCTGAGCGCCCGCAGCACCGTTCCCCCGGCCGCGATCGCGCCGAGGATGATGTACAGATAGAACGTGTAGAAGCGCCACCAGATCAGCGACGCGCCGAAAATCGTCGACGGGATCGCGTGGCCCAGCGTCTCCTTGAACGCCACCTCGATGAAGCCGCCGCCTGCCGGCACCGCCACCACCACGCTGCCGTACATCAGCGCGATGGGCCACAGGATGAGCGGCGCCGCCGGCACGTGCACGCCGAACGAGTAGACGATGATCGGGAGAATCGCGAGGCGCAGCACGATGTGCACGATCGAGGTGAGCAGCGCGATGCCCGCCACGCCGAAGCGCATGTCCTTCATGCCCTCGATGCCGCGGCGCAGCTGCTCGAGCACGTTCCGGAATTGATGCCACCGCGCGCCGTGCACCCCGAGCCGCGCCAGCCACCTGGGCGGCTCCTGATGCATGCCGCGGCGCGCCAGCACGAAGCCTAACGCGCCCGTGCCTAACACGAACGCGGCGTACATCGCCACCAGGCTCGCCATGCCGGTGATGATCCCGCCCGCATCGCGAAACGTGAAAAACATCGCGATCGCCACGATCGCCAGCGAGATCATCTCGAGAAACAACTCGGCGTAGATCACGAGGATGATGTTCGCCGAAGACATCCCGGCTTCCGTCATGATCAGGAAGCGGGCGGGCTCGGCGCCGGTACGAGCGGGCGTAATGGCTGCGCCGAAGTCGCCGCCTGCACTCGCGCGCAGCGCCACGCCGAACGTCATCGGAATGCGGAGCGAGGCCGCGCTCAATCGAACCTTTGCGCCGCGCGCACCGAGCTCGAGCAGCGCGACCCCCAGCAGGACGCCGTGCGCCGCCACGCTGACCGTGACCGTGTGATCAGACGTCGGCCAACTGGTGAGCACGATGTACAACGACACTCCGATCGCCGCAGCAAACGATACGATGGCAAGAAGCCAGCGGGCGGGCGTCATGAATGCAGGGGAGTGGTCGCTGGGTTCCGGTGGCTGACGACGGAGACGATCGGCGCGGCGAAATGGAGAAAGGGTACAGCGTCCAGCGGGACTTCAGTAGGCCAGCACGCCCTTACCCATCCCTCGATGCGTCGTGCCTGGATACGGCACCGACGGTCCCTTGAGCGCGTCCCACAGAATGTGGTTGAAGAGATTGTCGTCCGACTCGTCCTCCAAGTCGAGGTCGAGGCGGGCTGATGCCTTTGCTCCAGGACCTAACGCGGGATTGCGATCATCGAGCCGCTGTGCCGGAGCCTGTGCGCTATACGGCGTCATGTCTGGCGTCTCGGTGAACAATCCCCGCAGCGGGCGGCCGTAGTAGTCGAATTGCGATAGGGAACCGAGGTGCAGGATGTCCGCGATGGTGGCAACCACATCCGTGGTGTTCACGAAGCGGTGCACCACACCGGCGTGACTGTAGGCGCTGATCATGAGGAACGGCGCGCGGTGCGAATCCACGTGGTCGGGTCCGTTCTGCGCGTCGTCTTCCACGACGAACACAACTGTACTCCGCCAGAAGCGGGAGCGCGAGAGGCCTTCCACCAATCGGCCTAAAGCCAGGTCGTTGTCGGCGAACGCAGCGCGCGGCGTCGGCATACCCACTCGGGCGCCGGACGTGTGATCGTTCGGGAGACGCACGATTTCCAACGCCGGGAGGTCACCACTCTTTTCGAAGACGCGGAGCTCGTCGAGCCATCGATCGACGCGCGTCTGATCACGGATTCCGAGATCGAAGCCCGGATAGGCCGAATCGGTGTGCGCCGCGAGGAACGGCTTGTCGCCGCGGTATGACTCGGGCAAATCGTGCCGGCCGGTGATCTCGCTGGTGCTCACCACGAACTCGCCGTAGTTGCGAAACGTGATGCCGGCGCGCTGGGCGGCATCCCAGAGGTAGCCCGTCGAGGGCGAGGCGACGTCGTCGTCGGCCAGCTCGTTGCGATTTCCGCCCTCGTAGTCGTAGTACGGCCGGCGTTCCGAGTAGTTCGCGGATACGGTCTTCTCGATGTAATCGCTCGAGTACGCCGCGGTGGACCAGTTATGTCCTTGCGCGCTCACTTCGGCGTTCGTGAAGAACCGATCGAAGATCCCGAACCGCTCGGCCAGCGCGTGATGGTTAGGCGAAACGGCGCGCGGGAAGAAGAGGAGCGACGTGTCGCCATCGGCCTGCCGGATGTCGCCGAACACCTGGTCGTACGTGCGGTTCTCTTTGATGATGTAGATGACGTGTGTGAACGGCGGATAGCGGCTCGCGCCGCGCGCGGACGCCGGTTCGTCCCAACGGTTGGCGCGGGCGACGCGCGCGGCGTATGCCGCGAGCGCATCGCGCGACGCGTTGGCCGCCACGATCGTCGACAGCGTGCCCGCGAGTTGGCCTAACGTGTAGTCGTGCGGCACGCGGCCGCTCGGCACCACCGGCGACGGTCCGTGCGGGTTAGGCGCGGTGCCTGTGCCCTTTCCGTTGGCCACCAGAATCGTATCGCCGGCCACCAGGATGGCCGACGGATACCAGTCCACCGGGATGCGGCCGAGCAGCGCGGCCCGGCCCGAATCGGCGAGCGCGGAATCGCTCGACACGTCGAACACGGCCACCGCGTTCGCATCGGCTTCGGCGGCGAAGAGGCGGCGGCCATCGGCCGACAACGCCAGTGCGTTAGGCGTGCTGCCTTCCGACGGACCCGCGGGCGGCGGGTCGCGCAGCTCGCCCACGGTGGCACGACGCTTCGTGTCGACGACGCTCACCCGATCGGTCGTGGCCGACACGACATACAGCCGCGCACCGTCGCGACTCGCGACCATCGCCGAGGGATGGCGAGCCACACGAATCGTGTCCGACACGGTGAGGCGTCCGTCGGATCCGGCCGCGTACGTCCACACCGTGCTCGCGCCCCATGACGACACGTACACGGCCCCGTCGCGCGTCACGGTCACACCGTACGGATAGCGGCCCGACGGCAGCCGCTGCGCCACGCGTCGCGTCGCGAGATCGACGACGGCCAACGAGTCATCGAGATTCTCCGCCACGTACAGCGTTCCTCCGTTAGGCGACACCGCGAGGCCGGCGGGATAGCGCACGCCCTCGTGGCCGCGCGCGGGATGCGGACCCAGTGCGAGACTGTCCGCCAGCACCGCCGTGTCGCCCAGCCAGTCGTAGCGGTACACGAGGTCGCCGTCGGCGCCGGACACGTAGAGCGCGTTGCCCGAGGGCGCGAACGCGAGACCCACGAAGGCCGACGGTTGCGCGAGCGTCTGCAGCACGCGCCCGCTCGCGCGATCCACCACCTGAATGCCCTCCTCGCGCCACCCCGAGAGCAGCAGCACCAGGCGCGTGCCGTCGGGAGAGAGCACCATGGCGAGCGGCATCTGTCCCACCGGCGCCGTTGTGCCGGCCGGATCGAGTGCGACGCCCGTCGGCAGACGGCGGTGCGCATCGTCCGGCGACCGCGCATCGCGCTCGACAGGAGCCGGGTGCCGGCCGCACGCGCCGGCGACGAGACAGAGCGCGATGAACGCGCGACGGAGTGTACCCCGCGGCATATTCGGTTAGGCAGTGGTCATGGCGCGGCGGGCGGAATGGCCCAGATGTCCACGCGATTCCTGGTCGGGAGCGGCACGGCGACCCGACGGCGGCGCGTGTCGACACCAATGTGTGCGGCCAACGGGAATCCGGTGATCGCGGTGAGCCTGTCTCCATCGCGAATCGTGAGCGACGAGTCCTTCCAGCTGGTCACGAGCAGACGGCCGTCCGGAAGAATCGCCGCGCCGTCCATCTGCGCGCGGTTGTAGCCCACCGTGCGCGGCTCCGCGTCACCCGGACGCCACGCGAGGATGTTGCCGCTGCCGAACGATACGATCATGAATCGCTTCCCGCGCGCGTCCCAGACGAGATCGGTCGGACGCTTGAGCGAATCGCTCGCCACCGCCACCGATACCGTGTGGTCGCGCCCGACGCGGAACACGCGATTGGCGCCCGCCGGATTGACGGCGGGGTGCGCGGGATCCAGCAGTCCCGGATCGGTGATGTAGAGCGCGCTGTCGGGCCCGACGGCCACGCCGCCTAACGCAACCGGATGCTGGTCCGCGAGGCTGATCGTCGGACCCGCCGCGCCGGACCGCGCATCGAACGCGCGCACCGCATCGCGGTCCACCACCCAGAGCGTGTCGCCTAACAGAGCGAGCCCTTGCGGCGCGTCGAGCCGGGCGCCGTCGCGCCCGTTGTCGATGAAGCGCAGCGAATCGATGCTCCCGTCCGGATGCACGCGGCTGATGAACGCACCGTGCTCGCCCGCGGAATCGGCGCCGAGGTTCGCCACGAAGAAGACGTCCGCGGCCGAATCGTACGTCGCGGCCACGGGCCGCTCGAATCCCCGCACGCTCGCCGCATGCGTCGGCGGGACAAATGGCTTTTCCGGCGGCTGCGCCTTCTTTCCACTGTTGTCCGGCGCACCGCACCCGGCCAACACGAACGCGACGAGCAGAAAACGGCGCACGCTGAAGGGGCTAGGGGGGGCTTGAGACGAGATGCTTCCGACGGAAGGGAACGCGCAGGTCGCGTCCCCGTCAAGCGTAACGACTCGTAACGGTCTGGCAGCGGCGAGAGGATCACATTCCCCATCCATCCGGTCAGGGCGCCTAGTACTTGCGTCGTGTACCGTTCGGAAGAGTCTCCCGAAGGAGGGTCGTCATGGCCACGCGAGAGCGCCTCATTCTCTCGGCAACGGAACAGGACCGCCCCGGCCTCGTCGCCGAGCTCAGCGGATTCATCGCCGAGCGCGGATGCAACATCGACGACAGCCGCGTGATCGTGTTGGGCGGATTCGCCGGACTGATGTTTCTCGTCTCCGGATCGCCGCTCCAGATCGCGGCGATCGAGAGCAACGCCGGCTCCCTCGAGCGCACGAATGGCTTGCGCGTTACGGTGCGCCGCCTGCGCGACCGTCTCGTGCCCGTCGCCGAGGTCCAGGCGACGCCGACGTGGGTGGTGACCGCAAGCGCCATGGACCACGAGGGCATCATCCACGCGATCACCGACGTCGTGCGATCTAACGGCGGCAACATCCTCGAGCTCGAGACGTCCACCGAATCCGCGCCGATGACGGGCTCGCCGCTTTTCGCCATGCGCATGGTGATCACGGTTGCCGAGCGCCACGGCTCGGCGGCGCGGCTGCGCGAAGCGCTGGAGACGCTTGCGCGCGCGGAGGCGATCGATCTCGATGTGAGGGAGGAGGTGGTGAACTGCCTCTGAGCGACACCGCCGCGGACACCATACGCAATCCGGCGGTGTCCGCGCTTTGTCCGTCTTCAGCCTTCCCACGCCCTGGTCCCCTCGGTAAGATCGGCGCGTCGCGTAACTCCGAGGACTCGAGTGAGCACTGTACGCCTGTGGGCAGCGGCTCTGGTCGCGCTGCTCCTTCACGCTGCGCCGTCGTTTGGTCAGACGGCGGCATACGACACGTCCATGTTCCACGC
>Ga0105240_10005936_pt1 | contig 18087 bp, 15 predicted proteins | sample KBSC54metaG_FD_80426 | JGI IMG/M metagenome (GOLD analysis project Ga0105240, IMG submission 80426) | Corn rhizosphere microbial communities from Kellogg Biological Station, Michigan, USA - KBS C5-4 metaG | ecosystem: Host-associated > Plants > Roots > Rhizosphere > Soil | place: Michigan, USA...
GCCAAACTGTCCAGCAGCTCGCCTCCACCGGCGAATTTCAGAACCTCCTCGGCCACAGTGAATGCATGCGGGAGCTGTTCGCTGGTCTCCGCAAAGCCGCCGCCTCCAATGCCCCGGTTCTGCTCCTCGGCGAAACTGGCACGGGAAAGGAATTGGCCGCCCATGCCATCCACGCCCGCAGTGCTCGTAACACCGGTCCTTTCGTCGTCATTAATTGCAGCGCGATCCCACCCTCTCTCGCGGAAAGTGAACTTTTTGGCCACGAACGAGGCGCGTTCACCGGCGCTCATCAACGGCGCATAGGACGCATCGAGACGGCTGTCGCGGGAACCCTCTTCTTAGACGAGATCGGCGAGCTGCCAATCGTTCTTCAAGCCAAGCTCTTGCGCTTCCTCCAGGATCAAACCATCGAACGCGTCGGTGGACGCCACCCCATCCACGTGGACGCCCGGGTCATCGCCGCCACCCATGTCGACGTCCAACGGGCTCTGAGTCAGCAGCGCTTTCGCGAGGATCTCTATTACCGTCTCGCCGTCGTGGTCCTCCGCCTCCCGGCTTTGCGCGATCGTCCGGCCGATATCCGCCTCTTGACCGAAGAGTTTCTGCGCCGCGCGGCGTCCGTCGCCGGGAGGCCGGGCCTCGCGTTCAGCCCGGCCGCGTGGCGAAGCTTGCACGCGCACGCCTGGCCGGGAAACGTTCGCGAATTGGAAAACCGCGTGCGCCGCGCCGTGATCATGAGCGAAGGAAAATGCCTCGGGCCCGCCGACCTCGACTTGGAGGAGGTGTCCACCCAGGCCGGCCCGACTCTCAAGGCAGCCCGGGAGTCCGTGGAACGCGAGTTGGTAGAGCGCGCGCTGCGCAGGCATGTGGGCAAAATCGCGCCGGCAGCCGCGGAATTACAGGTTAGTCGCCCGACCTTCTACGATCTCATGGTGCGCCTGGGGGTTCAATCCCCACGCCAGGAGTTGCCGAAGGTCACTGATGAAATCTCTCACGCCAAACCGCAAAGCTGCCAAGCCGGATGAGAGGTCCACCGAAAAACTCCTGATCGTCCCACCGAGCGTCCCGCCGTTCAGGTGCTCTTTCTTGGCGGTCTTCGCGGCTTAGCGTGACCCAAACTCAGTTCCCCCCGCGGCGCCCAACGGCCTGCACCACCTTTTGCGCCGCATCGGCCATCGAATCGCCACGGATGATCGTCAGCCCGGATTCCGCCAATGTCTTGTTCCCCGCTTCCACGTTGTTGCCTTCCAGTCGCACCACCAGCGGTAGCTTCAGCCCCGTCTCCCGCACCGCCGCCACAATCCCAGTCGCAATCACGTTGCAATCCATGATGCCCCCAAAAATGTTGACCAGGATGCCTTGAACGTTCGGGTCCTGAAGGATGATCTTAAAGGCCGCCGCCACTTGTTCCTTGCTGGCGCCACCCCCCACATCCAGGAAGTTGGCCGGCTGACCCCCATAATGCTGGATAATGTCCATGGTCGCCATCGCCAGCCCGTCACCGTTCACCAGGCACGCAATGCTGCCTTCCAGCTTGATGTAATTCAGATTGAACTTGCTGGCCTCGATTTCGAGCGGCGCTTCCTCCCCAAGGTCCCGCATGGCCTGCAAGGTGGGATGCCGATACAGCGCGTTGTCGTCGAGGGAAAGCTTGGCGTCCACCGCAAGCAGACCCGGCTTGCCGTCGTGGTTCAGGATGACGCACAGCGGGTTAATCTCGAGCAAAGTGGCGTCGCATTCCCACCACGTCTTGTAAACTCCCAGCAGCAGCTTGGCCCCTTGCCCCAGCAGTTCCCCCCGCAGCCCCAGCGCCGCAGCGACTTTCCGGGCCTGGTAGGGCATCATCCCCACCCCCGGATCAATCGTCTCGCGCGTAATCTTTTCCGGCGTCTTGGCCGCCACCTCTTCGATGTCCATCCCGCCTTCCGTGCTCGCCATCATCACGGGACGCGACACCGCCCGGTCGAGCAGCACCGCCAGGTAAAGCTCCTTTTGAATGTTCGGAGCCTCGGTAATCAGCAACCGGTTCACCCTCCGCCCTTCCGGCCCGGTCTGCTTCGTCACCAGCACGTTGCCCAGCATGGCCTTGGCGTCCTCGTAAACTTCACTGGCCGTTTTCCGGATCTTTACACCCCCCTGAAACCCGCTCTTGAAAGTCCCCTTGCCCCGGCCCCCGGCGTGAATCTGGGCTTTTACCGCGACAATTTTGGCTCCCTTGCCGAGGAGCTTCTCAGCGATTCCGAGGGCGGCCTCCGGTGTGTCGCAAATTTCGCCCGGCGGCACGGCGACCCCGTACTGCGCAAGCAATTCTTTGGCGTTATATTCGTGGAGATTCATGGGTCGGCAGGTAGGGCAGGGTAATGATTATCGGATGGTCAAGTCGGCAGCCGGCAGCTCGCGGTGGAGAACCGGCGGGCCGGGTTCAGCGCGCATTGCGTTCGGCAGCCTCAAAGCCGGTTCGGATGGCAGCAGCGCAGCGATGGCTCTATTTCCGCTCTTTCAGCGGGCTATAGTGGTTGAGGGTCGGACCGACGTAAACCTGGCGAGGCCGGTAGATGCGCGTCGGCGCCTCCATCACCTCTTTATAGTTCGCAATCCACCCTGGCATTCGCCCAATGGCAAACATCACCGTGAACATCTCCACCGGGATCCCAATCGCCCGCATGATGATGCCGCTGTAAAAATCCACATTCGGATAAAGCTTCCGCTCAACAAAATAAGGATCGTGCAGGGCCGCCTCCTCCAGGTGCTTCGCTATGTCCAGCAAAGCGTCGGAGATGTGCATCTTGGACAAAACTTCATCGCACGCTTTCTTGATGATCTTGGCGCGCGGATCGTAATTCTTGTAAACCCGGTGCCCGAATCCCATCAAGCGCTTGCCGCTGTGCTTGTCTTTCGCCGCGGCGATGAACTTCGAACCGTCGTCCCCGGATTGATGGATCGATTCGAGCATCTCCAGCACCGCCTGGTTGGCGCCCCCGTGCAGCGGACCCCACAACGCGCACACGCCCGCCGCGGCGCTCGCAAACAGGTTGGCCCGGCTCGACGCCACCATCCGGACCGTCGCGGTCGAGCAGTTCTGTTCGTGATCCGCGTGCAGCAGAAATATCAGGTCCAGCGCCTTCACCGCCTCCGGCTTCAGATCATAATCCTGATACGGCAGCGAAAACATCATGTGCAGGAAGTTCGCCGTGTACTTCAGGTCGGGCTTGGGATAGATAATCGGCAAGCCGCGTGACTTCCGGTACGCAAACGCGGCGATGGTGCGCACCTGCGAAAGCAGGCGGGCGGCGGAAACCTCGAAGTGGTTGTGCTTCTCGTCCCGCAGCAGTTCCGGGTAAAAGCAGCTGGCCGCATTGATCATCGAGGACAAGATCGCCATCGGGTGGGCATTCGTCGGGAAGCCCTCGAAATGGTGCTTCATCGCCTCGTTCAGCAGCTCATTTTCCGTGAGCAGATCCGAGAAACGGCGCAGCTCGTTGCTGTTGGGCAGGTGGCCCATGATAATCAGATGAGCTACTTCTATAAAAGTCGACTTCTCGGCCAGCTCCTCGATCGGTATCCCGCGGTAGCGCAGGATCCCCTTTTCCCCGTCAATGAACGTCACCTGGCTTTGGCATGACCCCGTGTTGGCGTAGCCGTCGTCCAGGGTGATAAAACCCGTGTCATTGCGTAGCGACGAGACGTCAATCGCACATTCATGTTCGGTTCCTTCCACCACAGGGAGCTTGTGACTCTTCCCGTCCAGTATCAGTTCAGCGGTCTTTTCCATATCCAACGTTCTTCACGCACGCCCGGCGCAAAAAAAATAAGCGGTTCCTGACCCGGGCGCAATTGCAATCCCTCGGGAACACCTTTTCAGGCGCGCCCCGCCCGTCTTGGCCGAACCACCGCTCCCCATGCCCGTGCCGACACCGTCACCGCAAATCGAACCGCGGGACCGGCCGCGACGCCCCGAATCACCCTAATTACCACGGGATTCCACCGGCTTCCTCGTGCGCCGATTCAAGGAATCCTTCCAACGCCTTCACCCGGGCCGCAGCTTCCTGGCGTGAAACGGGGAGTTTTAACTGGTGCGGAAGTACCGCGAGATTCTTGGCCAAAACCTCGATCGCCTCCGAAAACAGCGTGAATCGGGTGTCCCGACCCACTTTGCTCACCGTGCGGAGAATGCCCACCGCCCCAATTTGTTCGAGAATATCGGCATCTCGCAGCAATGTGCCCTCGAACGAAACGGGTTCACCCGAAGGCATATGGGTCCGGATAGCTTCGATTACGGCCGCGATCTTCTCCGGCGGAAACCCGCATTCCCTCAGCACCTCCGGCGTCTTCGACACCGCGTAGCCGATGTGGTCCCAGGTGGCCAGCTCCGCGACCTCCGTCGGGCGGTGCCCCACGAAAACCCCCAGGTCGTGCATCCACGCCGCCGCGTACAGCACGTCGTCGTCAAAAACCTCGCCTTCCCCCAGCCGGGCGGCCAGCCGATAGAGTCGCGCCTGGTGGCTGAACTTGTCCGGCGGGTTCGCGTTCGCCCGAATATAATCCGCGATCGCCTCGCGACACTGTTTGGTCATCCGACACCATACCGGGCGAGAGAGGCCCAGGCCAGCGTGTTTCTAACACTGGCCAAACACTCTCGGCTTTGTTAAGTGTTGGACGCTAGCCAACTCGGAAAAATATTTCATGGCCGACATCACATTCCTGAATGGCAAAGTGCTCAAGCAATCGCTCGCCGTGTTCGATGGTCGCCCGCCCGCCGATGCGCCGAGGCTCAAGCGCCTCCTGTTGCCTCAAGGTGAATTGGCGCAGGTCCACGACGGGGAGCCTGCGATCCGCTACCTGGCTTGCCTCGAGCTTCGGCCGGACACTATTCGCGGTAATCATTATCATAGGCTGAAGAATGAGTTCCTTTATCTCAGCAGCGGCCGCGCTGTGCTGACCGTGGAGGATTGCGGTACGGCCCAGAGAGAATCCATCCCGCTCGGTGCCGGCGACCTGGTGTTTATTCCGGTTGGAATCGCCCACGCGTTTCGGATCGTCGAGGCGGGGCAAGGGATCGAGTTTTCCACTACCGAATTTGCCGCCTGCGACGTTTATTTTTTTTCTTTGGTATCCTCCTGAAGATGGGTGAATTGGATGGCAAAAGAGCGGTGCGATAACGATAACGTTTTTGATTTGTGCCTCTTTTTTAGTCGGTTGGACTTGCCCTTGCCTCGGACATAGGGTAATCTACTAAGACGCTTTCTGCTCTTTAGGCTTGCAATTTGACAAAAAAGGAGGAGTGTTCGCCCATCTGTCAGATCGCTTGTCACTTCCATGGCATGGTGAATCCTCAGGTGAACTAGGTTCAGTGATGATTTGAAACCCGATGAGCGGGAACAGTCTGGATAAGCAAGAGTCAGTAAGGACAGTAAGTATAGATGAGTGCAAAATTGTTTGTTGGGAACCTGAGTTTCAATCTCACGGAAAATGACCTGCAGGATGCGTTTGCAGCGCACGGCACCGTGGTTGAAGCCAACCTCATGATGGACCGGGCTACTGGTCGGCCGAGAGGTTTCGGCTTTGTGACCATGAGCACCCCGGAAGAGGCCCAGAAGGCTATCGACGCCATGCACGGCAAAGAACTCGGCGGCCGAGCTCTTACCGTTAACCTGGCCCGGCCTCGCGAAGAACGTCCCGGTGGCGGCGGCGGCGGCGGCGGTCGTCGCGATTTCCGCGGCGGTGGCGGTGGTGGCGGCGGCGGCGGTGGCGGCGGACGCCGGGAACGTTACTAATCCCATTTCGCTCGAATTTCCAGGGCTCGGCCTCACAGCCGGGCCCGTTTCACCCTGAACGGCGATCGCTGATCGCTGTTCCTCAGGGAAGCCTACGTTTCATCCTCTCGGCGGCCTCATCGGCCGCCGAGAATTTTTTTATCGTGGTCGGATTTAACTAGTAACAGATGTTACATGGGATTGTTCTCAAAAGAACCCAAAGCAAACCCAGCTGTCGAGACCGAGGGTTTGCGGATCGAATACGACTCCGCCAACGATTGCTGGCAGTTTAGTCACCACGGCGCTGACTTTATCGTCTACGGGACAACCGTGGTTGTTCCGTCCCAGGAGCGGCTCTCGTCCATCCTCGCGGACATAGAAAAACTGCGCCCCGAGATGACTCGGAGATTGGTCGAGGGTTGGAAGGATTCGAAGGACGTCAAGGCCTCCGACGGTGAGATATGCTTTGTTAACCTCACCGACTTCCATTCGGAGGGGAATTTCGTGGTGACCTGGTCTGGGGGACAATCCTGGGGCGACATGGGAATCGATTTCACAATCGCCAACCACGAGATCACGGATGAGTCCTGGGGCGATTGAGCCGGAGGCCGAGCGAAGTGCCGTTCCGGAATGAACCGAGGGTCTCCCGCTGGCTGGGTTTCGTGGTGGCCACGATGGCCGCGCTCATCATTTTTGTGATTCCCGCAATGTCCACGTCTTACCTGCTCATGATTGATCAGGTAAAGATGGCGACCGGCGCTGCTTGTTGGAACATGGCGTGTTGATCAAGAGCCGTCCAAGACGATCCAGAATAATCCAGATGGCAGCTACGTACTTCATCTCGCCAGACCTGTCTCGAATGTGACTGTCGAAGGAACGTGGCAAGTGAAGACGGGGGTTCATCGTCATGACCATGACAAATGCCTCGTCCTGGTACGGCCCACAGGACCCCGTAGCGCGCCATAGAGCGGAGAGGAACAAAGTGGTGAGCATCGATGAGCGCAAAATGAATCTCTTGAGTAGCCAGGATGGCACCACTCTGTTAACTGCTCATAAGCAATAGCAGCGAACCAGTCGATCCACCGCATGAGCGCTACGACTTGCAATCAGGTGGGGTTAGCAGCGGTCTCCGATCACGTCCGGCCATGATCCCAGGGCACCTGGACTTTTGTGTGCTTGAATCCCGAGATCAATGCGGGTGCAAAAATTCCTGGTAGAAGGTGATGACCGAAAGGGTGAAGCCAATAAACGTGATGATCTGGCGAATGCGCTGCTGTGGCACCCGCTGGGAAAAATGCGACCCCGCATAATAGCCCGCCAAAGCTCCCAGCGTCATCACGCCGGCTTTGGGCCAATGAATCAACCCGGCGTGAATAAACCAAATCGCGGCCACAACATTAATGAGGGAGCCGAGAATGGTTTTGAGCGTATTCATCTCGTGGATATGGTTCAGCCCGATGAATCCGAGCGAGGCCAGCATGAGGATGCCAATACCGGCGCCAAAATAACCTCCGTAAATTGCGACCGCGAACTGGAAGAGAACCGAGGCCCAGACGTTCGCGGGGCTGGAACTCGGGACACCCGTCAGTCCCGTTTTCGCCAGTCGCTTGAGGACCCCCTGCGCCATGAAGAGGAGGGTCGCGAAGAGAATGAGGAAGGGGACGAGTTTGGCGAAAGTGGCATTGCTGGTATAGGTCAGTAAAATGCTCCCCACGAGCCCTCCCAGTAAACTGGCAGGAGCAAACCGCCACAGCCACACCCGGACGGGACGCAGGTGTTCACGAAAGCCGTAAATTCCGCCCGACGTGCCAATGACGAGGGCCAGAGTGCTGGTCGCGTTGGCAATGATCGGCGGCGTGCCGAAGAACAATAAGGTTGGAAAAGTGACCAGGGTCCCGCCCCCGGCAACGGCATTGATCGCACCCCCCGCTGCGGCGGCAGCGATCAGACCGAGAATTTCAAACCAGGACATGAATAGTTTTGGAAAGTACGGCTGGAACTGCGGAACTCAAGCCAAAGCTTGTGCGGGCACACGCGAAAGTTGACCCGGATCGTCTAGCGGGGCATTCTCGCCGCCGTGCGATCGATTGGTGAAATCCGAGAATATATCAACGGGCAAATGCCCGTTGGATTGCGAATGCTGGAGCGGATGGTGGAAATCAACAGCTTCACGGCTAACCGCGACGGGGTGGACCGGTTGGGTCGGTTGACGGCCGAGTGCTTCCAGCCTCTGGGGTTCGTCTCCCAAACCGTGCCCTCGACTAATCCGGACTGGGGCGACCACCTGGTGCTCACCCGGCGAGGAAAATCGACCCGGAACATCTCTTTGATTTCTCATCTGGACACCGTGTTCCCACCCGAAGAGGAGCAGCGGAATAATTTCCGGTGGCAGGAGGAAGGCGACCGGATTTTTGGGCCGGGCACCCACGACATCAAAGGCGGAACCGTGATGATGTGGCTGGTGATCTCAGCGTTGAAGGCTTGCGTTCCGGAGGTATTCGAAGCGATCACCTGGCGTTTATTGTGGAACTCGTCAGAGGAATGCTTTTCGAAGGATTTTGGGCACGTTTGCCGGAGCGGCTTCGACAAGGAGACAGTGGCGGCTTTGGTTTTCGAAGCTGAAGGTCAGACCTCGATCGGGCGCTCGCTGGTGGTGGCTCGGAAGGGCAGGGCCACCTGGCGGATCACCGTGCGCGGTCGTGGCGCACACGCGGGCGGGAAACATCGGCATGGCGCCAACGCGATCCTGCAGTTGGGCCAGACCGTGCAGCAAGTCGCTGCGTTAACTGACTACTCGCGGCAACTGACGTTTACCGTGGCGACCATCAATGGGGGCACCGTGCTCAATCGCGTGCCGCATGAGGCCGTCGCGGAGGGTGAATTCCGCGCTTTTACGCCCGAGGCGTATCAGCAAGCCAAGGCCGCGTTGCTGGCCTTGGCCGGCCCGGGACAGGTGAGCAGCCCGGCCGACGGATACAAATGCCAGGTGACCGTGGACATTGTCAGCGAGACCCGCCCCTGGATCCGAAACCGGGGTTCGGACGAACTTTTGGAGGTATGGCGCCGCGCGGGGAAAGAGCTCGGTATGTCGATCGAAGCCGAGGAGCGAGGAGGGCTGAGCGACGGGAACCTGATCTGGGATGCGGTGCCTACCCTGGACGGCCTGGGCCCGTGGGGAGATAACGACCACTGCTCGGAACGCAGCCCCGATGGCGCCAAAATTCCCGAGTTTGTGCAGGTCAGCTCGTTCGTGCCCAAGGCAGTATTAAACGTCCTGGCGCTGAACAGCCTGGCGGCCTCCTGAGCGCTTGGCTACACCTGGCACGGATGGGCAACGGACCTGAGCGGACCCACCGGTCCGCTCGAGGCCAAGGCTCGGTTGGGATTCGTTCTTCACCGATTCAAGCAGGTGCACATTGCGCCTGGGTTGCGGGCAGCGAAGCGCACGTGACTGATCGGGTATCCTCAAAACCAGTATTCTCAAAAGAAAAGGCAAGCTCCACCTCGGTCAAATCCCAGGTGGCGACATACTGCAAGGCTCGTTCCGTGAACCGAAAATCGTAGGCAAAGTCCGGATTCTCGGTCCACTTTTCGGGCCCTTGAAAATAGAGGCCGGTTCGCGCGTGTTTTAAAAGTGTTCTCATCGTTTGGCATCTTATAGTAGCGGCTCGTTGCATCGTAGTAGGTAATAACCCCATTCGTACGAGCGGCCGAAGTAGGGACAAACCTGATGGAACAAACCGGGGTGCGCGGCAGAAGTTATCTCATGTTAGGATGGGCATTAATATTCTTGGTGATCGCGATTATTGCCGCGATCCTCGGGTTTGGCGGAGTAGCCGGAACGGCGACGAGCATCGCTGTGATACTGTTCTGGATCTTCATCGCCATCTTTGTAATCACTCTCATCGTCGGCCTGGTCCGCGGCAGGGGACCCTGAAATCCGATCGCCGGCTTCGTTTCGGCACACGCGGGATTTCGCCTCACTGCAGGCGCGTCCCAACTCTCAGAGGGCAACCCGCAAGAAACTCTTGCGGGGTTAGGCGGCGGCCCCCTTCACGCTGCAGTTGAAGGATGCTAACCGCCTGCTGACCGCAGCCGACGACAATACCGGCTTTATCCGCGCACAGGATTTCACCGGGTTCACCGCCGGAGGGGTTGACTTCAACCTGCCATACCTTAAGCAGCAACGGACGCGGCGACCCCGGCAGGAAGCAGAACGCTCCCGGCCAGGGGACTAAAGCCCGGGCGCGACTCCAAATCGCGCGCGCCGATTGCGTCCAATCAATATGGCCGTCCTCCTTTTTGATCTTTGGCGCATGGGTGGCTTCACTCGGGAGTTGGGGTTGCGGTGCAATTCTTCCCGCGACCCAATCGGGGATCGTGCGGACCAGCAGCGCCGCGCCTAGCCGGGCGAGGCGGTGATATAAAGTTTCAGCGTTGTCCTGGGCCTCAATGGGCGTGCGCTCCTGGGTCAGGATGTCGCCCGTATCCATTCCGACATCCATCTTCATAATAGTGACCCCGGTTTCGGGCTCATCATTGAGCAGGGCCCATTGAATCGGAGCGGCGCCTCGGTATTTGGGCAATAGAGAGGTGTGGACGTTAAGACAGCCGAAGCGTGGAATATCCAGAACGCCTGGAGGCAGGATTTGGCCGTAGGCGGCAACCACAATGAGGTCGGGGCGCAACCTTTGAAGCTCCTCGATAAACTCCAAGCTGCGAGCTCGCTCCGGCTGCAGAACGGGAAGGCCGGAGGCGAGAGCGATCTCCTTAACGGGAGGTGCCTGGAGCCGCAGATCACGGCCCTTGGGGCGGTCAGGTTGCGTGACCACTGCCGCCATCTCACACCCCGGCCAATGTATCAAAGCTTCCAGACTTGCCACCGAGAGTTCGGCCGTGCCCATGAATACAATGCGCAACGAGCCCTGAATGGGTTGATTTCGATCCGGCCTGGTGACTACGCTGATCGGCTCGCTCAAAGAATGGTTTCTCGGGTTAAGTCCGGCCGCCCCGAAGCTTCAGGCTTCAAGCACAGTCAATTCCAGGGCTTCCTCCTGGCGGAGTTTACCGCAGGAGCCGGCGTTGCGCTCCAGGGTGAGATGGTTGCTCGGCCGAAGCCAAGGCCGGACCGGTGACGGTCCGTTTCCCCAACGAAGTTGCGCAGCGCGTGCAAACAAATTCATGGAGCTCCCCGGACGGCAGCACCAGCAGCAGACGCTCGCGGACCGGTTGCGAAGTCTTGCACTTCGGACAGTAGAGCTCGCTCGCGGTGAACTTTCCGAATTGTTGCTGCTGCATCCTCTAACCCTTAACGACGTGCTTCAAAATATCAAATAAGACTTTCACCGGAGGTTGGTCCGCATTGATATTGTGGATGACTTGCTTCGGGTAATAATCCAGCACCGGCCGGCTTTCCCGTTCATAGGTTTCCAGCCGGCTCCGGATCACATCGAGGTTGGCGTCATCCAACCGGTTCTCTTTGAGGGCCCGGCGCTGAATGCGCTCGATCAGGCCATCCATGTTTTTGCAGCGAAGGGTGAAAACAGCGGTGACATTCAATGTGTCCCGCAGCATCTCGGCCTGGTGCACGTTGCGCGGTATGCCATCCAGCACCATCGTGTCCTGGTCGGGGCGAAACCGGCCGGGTTTAATGCAGCTTTCAATGAAATGATGCCACAGCTGGATGGTGGGGCTGTCGGGAACCAACTCTCCGCGGCTCGAATACTCAATAAAGATGCGCCCCACAGCGCTATCAGCCGTGAGGCTGCGAAACACGTCGCCACAGGCACAATGGAAGAAACCCGGAATCGTGCCCAGGATTTTGCCCTGTGTACCCTTGCCCGCGCCAGGGGCACCAAACAATAAGATGGTGCGATAACTCATGCCAAAGCGAGTATGGTCCGCTGTCACCCGAACGTCAAAAATACTTAAGCGTCCTTGTGCTTAAGACTGATTTCCTGAATTTCCTGAAAGGGAATCATGACCTCCTCGCTGGCTTGTCCCTTTTGGACCTGAACGTGGAGGTCGTTGGCCGCTATGCGGCTGATTCGTTGCGCGATGTGTTCCCCGCGGCTGGACTTGAACACTAACACCAGGTCCCGGTCGGCTTCGCGTCGGATGACGCCGAAAAATCCGGGGAACTTGGTTTCGAAAAACCGTCGGTTGAAAGTGAACTGGCCCCGTTTGTAAGTAACCGTCTCCGGCATCGTGGATTTCGGCGCTTCGGTCGCCGCAAGCTTCAAACCATCCGGGTGTTTCGCCCCCTGACCGTGCATGGGGTTCAGGTCTTCCGCCGCCTCGGCAGGCACTTTCGGGGTAGGCTCGGGCACTGCCGGCTCGGCGCTCCGCTCGCTCGGTTTGACATCCGTTGGCATCGACAAAAAAGCAATCGTCGCTGCTAGCCCCAAACCCGGGATGGCCGCCAGCCCACAGACCAGGCCAGGCTTGCGCGCGCGGAAGATCGCCACCTCGTACGCGGCGTAAAGATTCGCCCCGTAAAGCACGAGAACGAGGCACACCCCCACGCTTGACGAAAAGATCGCCCCAAACAGCGATTGCCGGGCCGGACGTTCCAAACGCGGCGGCTCTTGGATATGAACCTCGGTCCGCTTGATCTTCGCTTGCGGATCCGGCTCGATGAAGGGTTCGACGAACGGCTCCATTCGCTGATTCTTGACGAAGCCCTTAAGGTCCTCCTGCGAAAAATTGGCCCAGGGCACGCGTTGATACTGCCCCTCTCCGGTCTTAACCTGCACCCCCTGATCATTGGCTGAGGTCGGCAGCACCTCGCCGTTGAGCGTCTCTCCGTTCGTCAGTTTGTAGGCGTCCGCCCACGCGCATTCCGCCAACAGTCCACTGACTACTACGAGCACCATCCACGTTAGTCTACTCACAATCTCACTCATTATCAGATGCTCCCATCCAAAGGAACAAAAAAATCCCTCCTGATTAACCTCGCAGCCCCGAATCGCGGCCGGTTCAAGCTCCTCCCCTGAAACTGAACAGTTTTGAAGGCCACAAAGCCCACCCGAGCGAGTTTGATTTGCCCCGAGATGCCCTCGTGTGCATCATATTCCGGCACCCGCGTCAGAGTCAGGTTGAGATAGGTAATTGACAGGCCGACGCGCAGGGGCCATAATCATGAATAATATTACTGATTTACTTATGGTAACAGCTGCCGAACCTTTAAAGCTAAGCCGGAACGAGGGTCTTAAGGAGGGCAGTCCTTTCCTCGCGGGGACGATTGCCTCCACGCTACAGGACGAGAAGGCGGAGCGCTTTTCGGACGACGATTATGAGTTCCTAAAGTTCCACGGGATTTACCAGCAGGATGACCGTGACCAGCGGAAGGTGGCGAAGCACTACATGATGATGGTGCGGACCAAGTTTCCGGGTGGAGTGCTCAGCGCGGACCAGTATGTGGCCTGTGATCGGTTGGCCACGGAATACGGGAACAACACGTTGCGGATCACGACGCGTCAGGATTTTCAATTTCATGGTGTTCTGAAATCCAACATGCGGCGGGCCATGAAGGCGCTCAACGACGCGCTGATGACAACGATCGCGGCCTGCGGGGACGTCGAGCGCAACGTCATGGCTCCGCCAACGCCGGCGACGAGCGCGTTGGTGGATGAGGTGTTGGTCGAGGCGCGGAAGCTTTCGGATAAGCTTGCCCCGCAAACCAAGGCCTATCACAGCATCTGGATTGAAGGGCGTCAGCTTGATTTCAGCAAGGAAGAGCAGGCCGGGTTTGAAGATCCGCTTTATGGCAAGCGCTACCTGCCTCGGAAGTTCAAAACGGCTTTCGCCATCCCGCCGCTGAACGATATCGACATTTTCACCAACGACCTTGGGCTGGTAGTCATCGCGGAGAACGGTCGTTTGGCGGGTTACAATGTGCTGGCGGGTGGAGGAATGGGAATGTCGCACGGCAACGCGCAGACGTTTCCGCGACTCGCCGACGTCATTGGATTCATCAAACCTGCCGACCTGGAGACGGTGGCTAAAGCGGTGATCACCATCCACCGGGATTTCGGTGATCGCACTAACCGCAAACATGCGCGGCTCAAATATGTTATCGAAGAGCGGGGGGTGGACTGGTTTCGTACGGAACTCGAAGGGCGCGCGGGATTGAGGCTGGAACCGGCTCGGCCTTTTACGTTTGACCGGCAGGGGGACCTGTTGGGGTGGCACCAGCAAACCAACGGGAAGTACTTTCTTGGCTTGTTCGTCGAAAACGGGCGTGTTCGCGACGAAGGCAGTTATCGGCTTAAGACCGGCCTGCGCGCGGTCGTCGATGGCTACCGCCCGGAAGTCCGCCTGACGGCTTCCCAAAACCTGCTCCTGGTAAACATTGCTCCTGAGCAGCGCTCCGGTATCGAGGCGCTGCTCGTGGCGCACGGGGTTTCCGCCGGCAACCCTTTCAGCCGCACTCGGCTGGCGTCAATGGCCTGTCCCGCGCTGCCAACCTGCGGATTGGCCTTGGCGGAATCCGAACGAACCATGCCGTCCTTTTTGACTCGGGTGGAGGAATTGCTGGCGGAGTTGAACCTGTCGGACCAGGAATTGATTGTTCGCATGACCGGATGTCCGAACGGGTGCGCCCGCCCGTATATGGCGGAAATCGCGCTGGTGGGCAAAGCGCCGAACAAGTACCAGCTCTACCTGGGCGGCAACGAAGCCAGCACCCGCTTGAACAAGCTCTACAAGGATTCCGTCAAAGGGGATGACCTGATTCCGGAACTTCGCACCCTGTTGTTACGGTTCCGGGAACAGCGCGTCACCAACGAGCGGTTCGGAGATTTTTGCGCGCGGGTTATCTGGAAGGAAGCATCCGGGGCAGCGTGAGATCCACTTTGAGACAACAATGGCCATGCTTCCTCACGATGCCAAACGAGATCGTTTCTCGCTGCTGAGGATCTAGCCTTGCCTATTCCCACTGACAAACTTGCCCCCGCGGAGGTCCGCGCGCTGGACGCGCAGTTTCAGCAGCAGCGGACCGAGGAGATCCTGTCCTGGGCCTGGACGCGGTTCGGCGCCCGCGCGGGCATCGGCACCAGCTTTCAAGGGGCCGGGTTGGTGATGATCCATCTCGCCAAGCAACACGGCCTCACGTTCCCGGTGTTCACGCTCGACACGGGCTTGTTGTTTCCTGAAACCCTCGCGCTCAAAAAGCGGCTGGAGGACTTTTTCGGACTCGCCATCGAATCCCTGGAGCCTGACTTGACGGTCGAGGAGCAGGCGGATATCAACGGGCCGGAGTTGTGGAAGCAGAATCCTGACCTGTGCTGCACGATTCGCAAGGTGATGCCCTTGCGGGATAAGCTCAGTGATCTGGATTGCTGGATTACGGGCCTGCGCCGGCAGCAGTCGGACACCCGATCCAACATCGGGATCATCGAACTCTACGCCTTCGACGAAGCATCCGGGCGCGATATTGTTAAGCTGAACCCGATGGCGAATTGGACGCGCGAGGACGTTTGGAAATACCTGCGGGAACACCAGATCCCCTACAACCCGCTGCACGATCAGGGCTACGGCTCGATTGGCTGCCAGCCCTGCACGCGCAAGGCCGGGGGAGGGGAAAGCGAACGGGCGGGGCGCTGGACCGGCTTTAACAAAGTGGAATGCGGCATTCACACGTTCATGCCCAAGAAAGTGGATTTTCAGATTTGATATGGACTATTTGTCGAAATTGGAGAATCAAAGCATTTACATCCTGCGCGAGGCATTTAATAAATTCGAGAACCTCGCGATGCTGTGGAGCATTGGCAAAGACTCCACCGTCCTCCTGTGGCTGGCGCGCAAAGCGTTTCTCGGACATGTGCCCTTCCCGCTGGTGCACGTGGACACCACCTACAAGATCGCGTCCATGATCGAGTACCGCGACAAGCTGGTGGCGGATTGGAAGCTGAAGCTGGTGGTGGGCGGTAACGAAGAGGTGCTCAAGAGCGGCGTGACCTACCCGAACGGCAAAGCCACGCGCGTGGAATGCTGCGGCACTCTGAAGAAGGACGCGCTCAAGCAGGTGCTGGAGAAGCACCACTTCACCGGGGTGATTGTCGGGGTGCGGCGCGACGAGGAGCCTACCCGCGCCAAGGAACGCTACTTCAGCCCGCGCGACAAGAACATGGAGTGGAACGTGGAAGACCAGCCTCCGGAGCTCTGGGACCAGTTTAAGACCGATTTTGAAAAAGGCGCCCACATCCGCATCCATCCGCTGCTGCATTGGACCGAGCTGAACATTTGGGAATACATCGAGCGGGAGAATATCCCGATTATTCCACTCTATTTTGCGAACGGAAAAGGCGAGCGCTACCGCAGCCTCGGGTGCGCGCCCTGCACGTTTCCGATCAAGTCCAGTGCCCGGACCGTGCGCGAGATCATCGAAGAATTGCGTCAGACCAGGACCCCCGAACGCGCCGGTCGCGCCCAGGACAAGGAGAGCGAGGACGCTTTCGAAAAGCTGAGAAGAGATGGTTACATGTGAGACCTCCGGCGCGCCAACGACCAGGACAAACTTCTGTATGACTCATTCCAACGGCTCCCCCGCCGGCCCTACCGAGCAGCTCAAAATCGTGATCGTGGGCCATGTGGATCACGGCAAATCTACCTTTGTCGGCCGCCTTTTCCATGACACCGGCTCGCTGCCGGAAGGCAAGCTCGAACAACTCCAAAAAGTCGCGGAACGTCGGGGCGTGCCCTTCGAGTGGGCGAACCTGATGGATGCGCTGCAATCCGAGCGCGATCAGAACATCACGATCGATACCGCCCAGATCTGGTTTCAAACCAAGAAGCGGCAATACGTGATCATTGACGCGCCGGGGCACAAGGAATTTCTCAAGAACATGGTGACCGGTGCGGCGAACGCGGAGGCCGCGTTGCTGCTGATTGACGCACACGAAGGCGTGCAGGAGAATTCCCGGCGCCACGGCTATTTGTTGAACCTGCTCGGCATTCGCCAGATTGCAGTCCTGGTGAACAAGATGGACCTCGAGAATTACAACGAATCGCGGTTCCGGCAGATTGAATCCGAGTATCGGGCCTGGCTGAAGACCGTCGGGGTCGAACCGAAGCTGTTCATTCCCATCGCCGCCAAACATGGCGACAACATCGCCTCGCTCAGCCCCAACACTCCCTGGTGGCAGGGCCCAACCGTGATCGAAGCCCTGGACAGTTTCAAAGTCACCGATACGCCCACGAACCAACCCTTGCGGTTCCCAATCCAGGATATTTACCGGTTCGATGAGCGCCGAATTTTGGCCGGCCGCGTCGAGGCGGGGTCGATCCAGGTCGGCGACAAGTTGATTTTTTCACCGACCAACAAGACCAGCACGGTCAAAACTATCGAGCGCTGGCAAGCGCCCGCCTCGGACCAGGCCTTGGCCGGGGAATCCGTCGGGATTACCTTAACCGAGCAGATCTTTGTGGCGCGCGGCTCCATCGCCGCGCTGGAATCCGCCGCGCCCTTCGAGCTCTCGAGTTTTAAAGCGCGCGTGTTTTGGATGGGGAGACAGCCCTTTGCGAAAGGGAAGACTTACAAGCTCAAGCTGGCGACGCAGGAAGTGGATTGCAGCATTGAATCCATCGAGAAGGTCATCGACGCTTCCACCCTCGACGCTGTCTCGCGCAAGCAGAACGAGATGTTCGTCGGCCGGTACGAAGTCGGCGAGTTGACCATCCATACTCGTCGCCCCATCGCGTTCGATGTCCATTCCGAAATTGCGCCCACGGGCCGTTTTGTGATCGTCGATGGCCTCGATGTGGCGGGAGGCGGGATCATTGCCCCCGGCAACTATCCCCGGCGCACCCACGATGGCTCAAACAAGAGCGAGAATATCTTCTGGAGCACAGGCAAGGTCACCGCCGGACAACGTGAGTTGCGCAACCGCCACCTGGGTTGTGTCCTGTGGCTCACGGGGCTTTCGGGTTCCGGCAAGTCCACGGTCGCCACGGAATTGGAGCGTGAACTCTTCAACCTCGGCCGGCATGTCTATGTGCTCGATGGCGACAATATCCGCCACGGGCTAGGCTCTGATCTTGGCTTTTCGCCCAAGGACCGGACGGAGAACATTCGGCGCGTTGGCGAGGTGGCGAAGCTTTTCGCCGATGCGGGTGTCATTTGCATCACCGCGTTTATTTCGCCCTATCGCGAAGACCGCGACCTGGCGCGCAAAATCATCCCCGAAGGCCGATTCATCGAGGTATTTATCAATGCGCCGCTGGAGGTGTGCGAACAGCGCGACCCCAAAGGGCTCTATGCGAAAGCCAGGGCCAAAGAGATCAAGGAATTCACCGGGATCTCAGCCCCGTACGAGGCGCCACTCAACCCCGA
>Ga0105240_10005937_pt1 | contig 18086 bp, 14 predicted proteins | sample KBSC54metaG_FD_80426 | JGI IMG/M metagenome (GOLD analysis project Ga0105240, IMG submission 80426) | Corn rhizosphere microbial communities from Kellogg Biological Station, Michigan, USA - KBS C5-4 metaG | ecosystem: Host-associated > Plants > Roots > Rhizosphere > Soil | place: Michigan, USA...
CATCCTTGAGCGCCGCTTCCACGCGGAGACTGATACTGTTGGTTTTATCGAGGGCCGTGCCGACCGGCATATCTAAACGCATGAGGATTTCACGTCCTTCCACGTCTGGAAACACGGCTTTAGGCATGACATATAAAATGGCGAGACTGACTAAACAACCGACCCCCACCCACTGCAGAATTTTTCCTGGTTGCTCGAGAGAAAAATTTAAAAGCCGTTCATAAGCGGCCACCCAAGGCGCCGAACGCTTAGCCCAAGCCTGATGGAAGGCCGAAATAGGTTCGTTTAATACGGCCAATGTGGAACGTCCGGTCTTTTTTAATGTCAACGAAGCCATCATCGGAATGAGCGTAAAGGCGACAACCAAGGAAACCAATTGCGAGAAAATAACCGCCCAGGATAAATCGCGGAAGACTTGCCCGATCACACCGACGACAAAAATCAACGGCAAGAACACAGCGACAGAAGTGAAAATCGAGGTCGTCACCGCACCAAAGACTTCGGCGCCTCCGTCAGCCGCCGCTTGTTCTGCCGAAACTCCTTTGGCGCGATGGCGGGCAATATTTTCTTGCACGACAATAGCGCCATCGACTAAATGGCCGATCCCGATAGCCAGTCCCGCGAGCGTGATGGTATTCAACGTCATCCCTTTGCTGTACATAATGAAAAGCGCAGCTAAGATGGAAATAGGAATGGCCGTGCTGACTACAAAGGCGTCTTGAAGATTCCCCAGGAAGAGAAGCAGCACGAGGAACGCCAAAAAACCGCCCAAGAGACTGTCGCGCACCATCCCTTGAATACCGGCCTTCACGAAAAGCGATTGATCATAAACGACGTTGATTTGCACATCGTGCGGGACTTTGGCACGAATGTCGGCGAGCTTGGCTTTCACTTCATCGGCCACGCGCACCACATTGGCATCGGCCTGCTTGAGAATGGCGATCGAAATCGTGGCGCGGCCGTCATAACGCGAGTAGCTAGCGGTTTCGCCGAATGTATCTTTCACATCACCCAGCGCCGAGAGAGACAAAGGATGCGCCGCCTCGCGCGAGTCTCCGCTTTGTTGTTTTTTGCGCCGCGCTTCGATGGGACTTAAAGCGCTGGAGAGCCGAGAGCGGTCCATGGCCACCACGATGTGATTTAAATCATCGACATGATCGAAGGCCCCTAAAACGCGGACCACATACTCAAACGTTTTGTCTTCGACGTCGCCAGCCGGATAGGTAATATTGGCGCGCGCGATCGCCTGACCCACCTCTAATAAAGGAATGTTGCGCGCCGAGAGCTTGGCCTGATCAAGTTCCACTAAGATCTCGCGTTCGCGCCCCCCCGTTAAAGAAACGGCCGCCACGCCGCGCGTTTTTTCTAATAATTCCGCCACAGGGCGGCGCGCCAAAGTCAAAAGTTCATAATCAGACCGTGGACCCGACAAACTGAGCGTCAAAACCGGAAGCGCAAACGGATTAAATTTTTCGATTCGCGGTTCGCCCGAATCCCGCGGAAGTTTTGCTTTGGCCAAATCGACTTTCTCGCGTAGATTCAGCGAGGCCAAATCCATAGGGGTGCCCCAAAGAAATTCCACACTGACAATCGAAATGCCTTCGCGCGAAGACGAATGGATGCGGTGGACATTCTTGACCGTGCCGGCGGCCTCTTCAATAATTTTGGTGACCAAATTTTCTACTTCTTGTGACGAGGCATTGGGATAGGCGGTCAGCACAGATAATTGCGGAAACTCTAGCGCCGGCATAAATTCCCGGTCCAATTTGAACCAGGCCATTACACCGAAGATCACAGCCGTCAGCGTGAGCATGGCGACGGTGACTTTGCGACGAACGCAAGCGCGAAGAATATTTTTCATTGGCGTAAGGTCACGATTTCGGAGCCTCTTCCGCGTTATGGTCATGCAAGATATCGCCGGCGGCTAGGACATCGGTTTTTTCATCGACGGGATTAGCGACGATGTCATTAACGATTCGGTCGCCCTCATGCAGTCCTTCAACCACTTCATAAGAGTCGCGCGTGATATGGCCTAAGCGGACATTCACGAAATGCGCTTTGTGATCTTCTCCCACAACGAAAAGACCTTTCTTATCGGCATCGTAGGCGCTGCGCGGAATCGCGAACGTTGTTTGATCAAAAACAAAAATTTTGCAGCGTGCGGACATACCCGGACGAAGTTTGGCTTGAACGCTGCCGGGCAAGGCCACAATGACGGTGCCCGTGCGTCCTGTTGTTGTCACTTCACGCGAGACGCCTTGAACCGTGCCCGTTATGGATTCCGCGCCAAAAGCTTCAACGTTAACCAACACTTTCTGTCCGGCATTGACTTGATCGAGTTGGCCCTCAATAACACCCGTCTCCATGGTTAACCGGTCATCGGTGCCGACCATGACAGCCACAATTTCATTGCGTGTAATCGTTTCTCCAACTTGGCGATTGATTTGCGAGACAAACCCATTTTGTGGGGCATAAATAAAGGTGTCGTCATAATCTTTTTGCGCGAGGCTAAGTCCGGCCTGAGCTTCATCCACATCGTGCTGGGTGGCGCCGCCCACACTGAACAATTCTTTCGCCCGGTCGGCATTGACCTCCGCTTGATTCTTGCGCGATTGACTGCGGAGATGATCGAGTTCAAAGAGAATGTCGCCCTTATGCACCTGTTGTCCTACACGGACACGCGCGGTAACCATGCGTTCTTCTTGGCCGTTAAAGGTCAGCTCGAGCGTATTTCCTTTAATAGTGCCCACCAGACCATCAATGGCGTCTGTCATCAGTCCTTTGCGAACTTCAAAAAGTGGCGCCTGAACCGATTTTGCCGCCGCCTCCCCAGCCACGCCCGCACCGCGACCGGAAAGCGCCTTAGCCGCAGAAGCATACCGCCAATAACAAAGGGCAAGGCCTATGCAGAGAATGAGCGACCCGATGGTGGTGCGTTGACGTGAATTCATAAATCCTCCAAAGCTCTAACGGTAAAACTGATCCGGGATGCCCATGGCATGCGCCAAAACGGCCAGGGCAATCTGATAATTCGACTTGGCTTCTTCGCGTGCCGCTTCCGCTTGTGCCAAGCGGTTGCGCCAGACCGCGCGTTCCGACAAGGGAACATCGCGATGCGCGCTTTTGATGCGGGCGATCGCATAATCCGTCTTCGTCAACGGATAATCGTTTTCCGCGATCTTCAAACGCGCCGCGGCTTTTTTCCAGTTGGCATAAGCGTCGCGCACGCCGTTAGCCACCACTTGTTCGCTGTGATCTTTTTCCACATCGGCTTGATGCGCGGCAAACTCCGCGTCTTTCACATCCGCTTTCTTTTTGTATCCATCTAATATTCCTACGGTGGCCGTCGCGGTCTTGGATGCCGTGCGGGTGGATTGCCCAATTTTCGGGCTGGTATGCTGATCAAAACCGGAAAGGTTAAAGGAGTTCATGGCAAAGTACTGTGAAATTTGAATCCCGGCCTGCCAATCTTCGCGCAGATGTAAATCTTCAGAATTAAACGCGCCGCCGGAACGGCCATAAAATCCGTTCAGGCTTAAAACGGGTTTATAAAGACTTCGTCCCGCGCGCGCGCCATAGAGAGCTGCTTCGGTGGTTTTGGATTGAATGACTAAATCGGGGTTGTGCATGGCGGCTAACCTAAGACAAGTGTCCAACGTCAGCGTTGCCGTGGAAACGGCCGGTGTGGGTTCAGGGCGATAGGCCGGAGGAGTCTTAAGACCCAAGGCCGCTGTCCATTGCCATAAACGGGCCTCGGTATCGGCTTGTCCACTTTCTAAAGCCGCCGCCGCCTGGTTATATTGGGACTGGATCTGCAGATACACTTCTTGCGTAATCAAATCCTTGGCCAAAAGATGCTCGGCCGCTTCTTTTTCATGACTAAGATCGGTCAACGCTTTGGCATAGACATCAATGACTCGCTGGGCTTTAATCAAACTCCAAGCCGCTTCACGCACGCCATAAATGACATCGGATTCGACTTTGCGTTCTTTAGCCTGAAGCGATTGCCATACCGCGACGGCCTGTGCGTAAGTGTCATGCAATTTGCCGCCGGAATATAAGGTTTGCGTCACTTCTACGCCATAACTGCGTTCTGTGAAGGCTGGCGTTCCTAAAGGGTCCACTGCATCGCCATGCGTTTCTTCGCCCTTTGCCGTTAAAGCGGGAAACAAGGCACGGCGAGCCTCCCGGCGCTTCAGATCGGCCAAGGCTACCTCTTCCCGGGCCAACGCAATGGAAGGATGATTAAGTAGCGCCGTGCTTTCTAATGTTTTAAGCGAGGAGAGCGTAGCGGGTGACGTTCCCTGGGAGGCTTCCTCGCTCCAAAGCGGTAGGGCCAGAAGCAAGGCTCCGGTGAGACGGAAAAACGTCGTCGAAGAGGCTTTAAGTAAGTGAGACATACGAAGAGTTTAGGGGATGAAGCTGAAGCCGACATGAATGCTAGATGAAGATTTGCTGAAGAAGTGGGATGGGGTTTATTTTGTTTCTTTGTCACCTGAATTATAGTGGTAGCCTCTTATAGAAAGGGTTCGACATTCATCGATTACTAGATGCAAAGGAGAAGACCATGGCAAACAATCCCGTTCGGTGGTTTGAAATTTATGTGCAGGATATGACGCGCGCGAAAACATTTTACGAGTCGGTATTTCATGTGAAGCTCAACAAGCTCAAAACACCGGTTTCATTAGATAAACCCGGCCTGGAACTTTGGGCTTTCCCATCGGATAAAGAGGGGTGGGGCTGCTCTGGCGCCCTGGTTAAAATGGAAGGCGTTAGTTCCAGTGGGGGTGGAACGATCGTTTATTTTGGGAGTGATGACTGTGCCGTCGAAGAAAAAAAGATTGTGAAGGCCGGCGGACAAATCCATTGCTCCAAAATGAGTATCGGCGAGTATGGATTTATCTTGCTAGCCCTCGATAGCGAAGGCAACATGATCGGCGTCCACTCCATGAAATAGGCGTTTTTAATAAGGTTGGGAACTTAAAACGACCTTACGTTCTATGATAGGGATAAGGAGATTACCGAATGAAAATAGCCTTGATTGGGGCGACGGGGAATGCGGGGAGTCGGATTTTAGAGGAAGCGCTGCGCCGCAAGCATGAGGTCTTAGCGCTGGTACGTGATCCGGCCAAAGTAAAGGCGCGTTCGGGATTGACAGTTAAAAAAGCAGATGTTTCAACGAATGACTGGGCCACCTTGATCAATGGCCAAGAGGTCTTGGTCAGCGCTTTTAATCCTCCTCGCGGAACGCCTGATTACACGGCAGTCGTTCAAGCAGCCTACCGAAACATTTGGGAAAACGCCAAAGCTGCAAAAGTTAAACGCTTCATCATGGGGGGTGGCGCAGGCAGCCTGTTTGCGCCAGGAACCACCCAGCCGTTGGTAGACACTCCTAATTTTCCGCCGGAATATAAAACGGAAGCCTCAGCCTTCCGCGATCTTTTAACGCTTATTAAAAAAGAAACCGCATTGGATTGGACCTATATTTCCCCATCAGCTTATTTTGCACCTGGGGAGCGCACCGGCCGCTATCGCACTGGGACGGATACCCTGCTTGTCGATGATAAAAACAATAGCGCGATTTCGATGGAAGATTTTGCTATCGCCATGCTGGATGAAATCGAAAAACCCGCGCATCATCGCCAACGTTTTACCGTCGGAAATTAGAACTTGATGGGACGTGATAAAATCAGTGCAGTATGAAAGTGTTATTCCTCGACGAATCCGGCACTCACAATTTATCTGACATCGATCCACTATATCCCGTCTTTGTTCTCGGAGGGATTATTGTTGAAAAGGATTATGCAGAAGGCGAAGTTACCAAAGAGATCCAACAATTCAAACAGAAATTATTTGGCCGTACGGACATCATCCTCCATACGGCTGATATCGCTCGCAACCGCAACGGATTTGAGAAAATGATGGACATTGATTTCCGCACTGGCTTCTATGCTGACCTGAACGGATTGATGAAAAGTCTCAACTATAAAACAGTGGCCTGCGTCATCAAGAAAGACCGACACTTTGCGCGTTATGGCATAGAGGCCCTGGACCCCTACATGCTGAGTTTGAATGTTCTAGTAGAAAGATTTTGCTTCGAGTTAAGTGCAGGAGAAAAGGGCATCATCGTCGCAGAAAAACGAGGTCCGACATTAGATCATGAACTAGACCTTGCATGGTTAAATCTCAAAATTCAAGGAACGCGGTTTCTACATGCGGCACGTATTGAAGAAAAAATTTCGCAATTAGTTACGAAACCAAAAACAGAAAATATTGCCGGTCTTCAGCTAGCCGATCTTGTTGTATCGCCCATTGGACGATTTGTTTTAGGCAGGAGCATCAAAGAGGATTTCAAGATTATCGAATCAAAATTCCGGCGCGATGGACGAGGAAAATACGAAGGAGCGGGTTTGGTGATTTTGCCAAAAAAATAAGGCCGGGGTCCGCTACGCAGCTCCCAGCCTCTATGTACTTTATAACATCAAACAGCACTTCAAATCAATAGCGAAAAACTATTGGAGTTAACAAACCATTTACAGCTCTTTGTTCTGAAACGTACAAATCGAGGATTGACTTGACAAGAAACAACCATCCGGGCTAAATTGGCTTTATGAAAAAAACAATTTTCGGTGGAGTCATCGTAACGGCTGCTTTAATCGTCGGGATTATTTATTATCGCCATCATCATCCGGTACATACCGTGGGCGCGCATGATGCTTCGGTTCCCTTTAGCCCCGCACAGCAGCCGGGAAATCCTTCCAATGCCGTCGGGAATACGCAACCTTACGATCCGTCGCACCCGCCAACACCGACCCCCATCCATTCCACCAGCCTGGATCACACCATGGAAACAGTCCGGCAGGTCAACGACATTAATCGTTTTAACCAACAACAGACCTCCAAGAAAACGCCTGACCGACAGCAGTAACATTAAGGTTTTCTAATCCGTCACCCCGATTACAGAAGCGCCGGGAGATGAAAGCGGAAGCAGGTGATATCTGGCGAATCTTTGACGAGCTCAATAAATCCCCCATGCTGCTCGGCAATTTGCCGTGAGAGATGCAAGCCAATGCCCGTGCCTTGAGCGCCTTTGGTGGTGAAATAGGGCTCAAAAATGGACAGCTCATGATCTAAAGAAATTCCTGGCCCGTTATCGCGGATCCAAATATCAATACCTTGGGATTTTACCGACACTTTAATTTCGACAAAAGGGGCGCGTTTTGTTTGCGACGTTGCGGCTTCGATACCGTTTTTAAGCAGGTTCACTAAGGCGATCTGCAATTGCTGCGGCTCGCCACGCACAAAAGGAAGATTATTTTCGACGTCGCAGCGGATAGGGCATTTTTTATCCGCGCTCAGCGTTTTAAGCGTCTCGACACTCTCTTGGATGACGGACTCCAGGCGCACTTCATGAAATGCGTCCTGGTTTTCCCCCGACACCGCCTGCAGCGCATCGACGCGGCGACTGGCCAAAAATGCCTGATCCATAATGTATTTCATGCGGCGTGTAATTTTTTCCCGCAGCGCGTCTGGCATTTCAGTCTCTGTGAGTTGACTAATATCCATAAAGGTCAATTCTGCCGGCAACGTAATATTGGCTAAGGGCATTTTTATTTCATGGGCCATACCGCTGGTCATTTCCTTAAGCAGCTTAGGTTTTTCATACGCTAATGCGGCTTGGTTTAAGATCACTTGGAGTAACACCCGGTCTTCGGAGGTATAAGACTCCTCCGACCGTTTCTCTCCTAGCAGCAAGAATCCCAACAAATCTTGCCGAATCAAAATCGGCACAACGATAGAAATGGCTCCGCCCGTCATCGCCTGACGGATTTCCCCCGGCAACGTAGCATCGGACGCTAACGCAGGATCGGGACGCGAGCGGAAATGTCGCGTCCAGACATTATCTAAGGGAAATTTTTCGGGGAAATCCGAGGTCCGCTGATGCGGCACAAGAACATAGGCTGGCTCACCGGCATGCCGCAAATACAGCGTGATTTGCTTGGGATGCAACGCTTCCTCAACCACCCGATAAAGCGAACGCGTCATGGCGCTGATATCGCCCGAGCGAACCACTTCGGCGGAGAATTCCATCAACTTCGCGTCGCGATCAATCCGAAAACGAAAAAATAATTTATCCACGGCATAATGCGTCCAGCGAAATAACGGGAAAAAGACAATCGTGATGAAGCCGCTAATCATCGCCGAAGACAATAGCGAATGGCCGCGCATATGCGTGGCCGACCATCCCGCCATGAGACTGACGCCAAAAAAATAGAGGGCCGTCAAAACAATAGAGACAACGGAATAAACTAGCGTACGACGCAAAATTAGCTGCAAATCCAAGAGCCGGTGTTTTAATATCGCCGTAGCAAAACAAAGGCTTACGGCAATTTGAAAAATGCTATGGATCGGCGGAATGGCCGGCGACAGCTGACTCCCGGCGAAAAAAAGGATACCGACAAGCCCAAAACAAATCGCCACCATGACGTATTGCAATTGGGTTCGCTTTTGCAAAACGGCTGTCTTATGCTTTTGAATCACCGGATAAAGGCTGTAGGCAATCACAACTAAGAAGAACACAATAAACAATGGATAGACGGGGCCCTCCGTCTCCGTAATCGGCATGCGATCGTTCCAGTTAATTTGAATCGATTGGATCATGAGCGGCGTCCAGGATAAAAGCGAAAAACAAGCGGAGGCCCCCAGAACAAGACGCTTTAAGTAACGCGGCTGATACTCGACGATCGAACACATAAATATAAGAAAGCAGTAGGCGATAAAGCTTCCAACCCCATACGACGTCCGATAGACATAGAGCGCTAGAGGGAATGGAAAGAAAGCAGACAAATCACCCAGATTCCAAATGGCTAAAGTGAGATTGAAAAAGAAGAAGGTGCGATTGGCTGGTTGATGCGGATTTTTAAAGTAAGCAAACAACCCCAAGACCAGGCAGAAAAAAGCGGCACAGATCGATCCCACTTCAAAAATGTGCGAAGCCACGGCGTCAGTATATCGTGTTTAGGAGGCAACGATAGGGCGACAGCGCTCATCCACCCTGCGGACACCTTCTAAAAGAGATTTCTTATATTCGGTACGTCACGTTCAGCGCGAGGGCCGGGGCGAAGGTTGTGTAGTCTCCATTTATGGAAGCGCCTACGGAATTGCCCACCGTATTATTCACCGAACGCCGGGCGTAAATATATTCGTTGAAGGCAAAATCAACGACTACGGCGCGCCAGGTGCGTGAAAAGCCGATGGCTAAGAGGTGAATGGATGAATCGGGAATATCAGGGGAGAACGTGTCATTTGGACTCGACTTTTGAAAAAAACTATAGCCCGCCCGGTATTGCCATGCCTCATTGGCCATATAATTGGCGCCCACCGCGATCGCTGAAGCATTTTTCCAATGCCGGGGAATCTGCGTGGTGTTACTCGCGGGATTACCCGTGATAAAGGACCGCCGAAATGGATCTGTTTCTTCGATCGAAATGTCTTGGCTTTGAAATGAATTCCAGCCAGTCCATTCGTAATCGGCTAAAAATGTCCATGCGGAATTCCATCTAAAGGCGTAGCCTGCCATCATGGAAGCCGGCAGAATAACGCTGCTGGTGGCATCGGTCTTATAACTGTCGCCCAAAAAATTGTAGTTGGATTGACTGCTTAACGATAATCCCGATAATTCCACGTCACCCTTAATAGGAATTTTGACTTGGCTTCGATAGGTCACGGCAAAAGAATGCTGAGTGCTTGGCTTATAAAGCACGGCGCCGTTATAACCCCAGCCGTGTCCGTGTCCGCTAGATTTGGCCGTTCCATCGGCTGAGGCATCCGCATTGGCGGCCGCTTGATTGATTTGATTTTGCGCCACCGTATTTAAAATGTGCACGTAATCCGCGCCCACGCCAATAGACCATTCCGGAGTCACCTCCATAGCGACTGAAGGATTGATGCTCAGCATTTCGAACGAAGTCTTTGTCGTCACATAACGCAGCGAACTGGTAGGCGCCCATTCCGTGGTTAGTCCAAAAGGCGAGGTTAAACCTAGTCCCGTCGCCCATTTTTTGGGCCCGGAATCAAAACGATGCGTCACATAAAAATTCGGGATCGCGCTGGCCTGCCGCTTCATGGCATCATCGGCAACTCCAGCACCCCGGCGGTCCGTCTTAGGAAGAAGACCGACTGCGCCAAAGGAAAATTGAGTCCCTTCTAATTGATTCATCCCGGCCGGATTAAAATAAACCGACGACGGGTCGTCGGCTTGCGCCACAAAGGCATTGCCCTGGCCTAAGGCTTTGGCGCTAAGCAGCTGACTGGAAAAACCGCTTGAACCCACTCCCCAAGACACGGAAGCCGCTGCGAGGACACCAAGGGGGACAAGAGTCAGAGATGGGCGACGCATGCCCGATTTATACTTCTAAAGCGTAACCGCAACCGCGGACTGTGCGCAAGATACTTTTGGAAGATTTTCCATCAATTTTGGAGCGCAGATTTTTGATGTGCACTTCGACGGTGTTACTGTTGGTATTAAAATCGGTATTGAAAACTTGCTGACAGAGGCTGTTTTGCGAAAGCACTTGTCCTGGACGGCGCATAAAACATTCCAGCAAATCGAACTCCTTTTTAGTGAGCGGGATGGCCTTGCCGCTTTTCTTGCACTCGCGTTTTAGCAAATCCAATTGAAGATCTCCACTCACGAGGACGGTGCCAGCAATTTTAGGGCCCGATGTCGGTGACATGCGGCGCATCACAGCCCGAATGCGCGCCACCAATTCAGACATCAAAAAGGGTTTGACGATATAGTCATCAGCGCCATTATTTAAACCGTCTAATTTATCACGTTCTTGGCCTTTACAGGTCACGAGTAAGATGGCGCCGCGATAGCCTTTGGAGCGTAATTTTTTTAGCGCCGAAAGCCCATCCAACTCCGGCATCATCACGTCTAAAAGAATCACGTCATAGGTTTGTTCCTGGGCTTGATCCAGCGCAGCCCGGCCATTGCGCGCCAAATCCACCACAAACCCTTCGCGTGCCAAACCTTCTTGGACAAATTCGCCGAGGTCCTTATCGTCTTCTACTAAGAGGAGTCGCATATCTTGAAAGAGGTTATATCCCTTTTGTGCGTCTTTCAAGTCTACATAAAGAAAATTTTCGTATGCCCGCATGATGTTTAGAATAATTCATGAACCTGAAGCCTTTCTGAACAAAAGATGAAGATTAGCTGAAGACGGGTAATTTTATTTCAAACTCCGCGCCACCGCCCACATGGTTACGCGCCTCGAGGGTGCCGGCATGCGCTAAGACGATTTGCTGCGAGAGAAATAAGCCCATGCCGCGACCCGGCTCTCCCTTTGTGCTCATAAACGGTTCGAAGCGTTCGGGAACCACGGAAAATCCGGATCCTTGATCGTAAATACGAATCGTCACAAAGTCTTTTTTTCGCCAGCGCTCGATATGAATCGTGCGCGACACAGCCGGCTCAAGCGCCATCATCGCTTCCGCTGCGTTTTTGATGATATTTGAAAAAACAATATTTAATTGACCTAAGCTGCCTCGGACATAGAGCGGAACGTCTTTTTGCGGACCATGCACCGTCACTTGCAAGCGCTGACAGAGTTCGGCCGTAGACGATTGCGCCTGGTCCAAGGCCGTATCGATTTCCACGGCTTTATAGCTACGCCGGTCTAAGGTCATCAATAAATGAACGGCGTCTAAATGGGCGCTCGCCTGTTGAATACGCGCCATCATGATGCTCATCCGTTTTTGAATTTTTAGCGCCACATCGCCAATAGCTTTGCGTTCCTCCAACACGTCTTGCATATCTGCAAGCGTCAGCTCGGCCGGAACACTCATAGCCGCCAAGGGAGTCTTAATCTCATGCACAAGCGCGCCGGCATAGCGCTGCCGCCACCGTTCTAATTCCTGACGGTAAAATTGTTCATCCAAACGTTTAGCCACCCATTGGCGTAAAGGATGAAATAAAAGCGCGATGGCGCCGGCCGCCGCGACCGAAGAATATATCGAAGGCTCCAGCACCCGCCCTTCTAAGAGCCGGGCGCAGAAGGTGACGAGCGACACATACACGGCGACCAAAATGGCCGATACACTGGAGTAGAGGAGTGTACGCTGAAAAACAATTCGGATATCCATCAAGTGATGTTTGTAAATGGCATAACTCACCATCGGCAAGAAAATCCAAACTGCATAGATCCCATAGGGATAGACAGGAATGCCGTATACGGGCAGGAACGTTGTTGAGCCGCCCGTGAACGCAATCGCGGTGCCCCAAAACACATATTTGATTTGATTTTGACGAACACCGGAAAACGTTTGCACCGCTTTAAAAAGCAATCGGTGAGCATAGACCGAGTAGACAAAGAAAAAAATCGGGAACAAGGAATAAAGAGGCCGCGGTGCCGTGTAAAAGCGGAAAGGCGGCATTGGCGCAATATAGAACAACGCCCCGGAAAAACTTAAAACATAGAGAAGACCCGCCATCGCGTACCCCAGATAAAGCGCCTTTGTTCTTTGAAAACCCGTTACGAGCGTCGCAAAATGAAAAAATAAAATGGGAATGGCAATACATCCCACATAAGCGCAATTCACCGTCCAAAGATAAGACGTTCGAACCGAAGACGCGGAGGTTTCTGCTGTCGTGCCAATCGCCCATAATCCAATCGCAAGGCAGGTAAAGGCCCAAAGCCGTCGTATGGGCAAATCGATCCCCCGCCAAAGTACCACCAGTGCAAAGGCAATACTCAGAAACCCCGTAAATCCCAATGAAAGCGAAATGATCATGCGCTTAATGGCAACCGAATACAAAAAATGGCGCCGCCTTGCGGGCTGTTGTAGGCGCGAAGCGATCCGTGATGGCCTTCAATAATTTGCTCTGTTAAATGCAATCCCATGCCAGAACCATGGCGACCCTTGGTGGTGAAATGCGGTTTAAAAATATGCGGAAGATCCGTTGGAGAAATGCCCGCTCCATTATCTTGAATTTGCAATTCGACATGCGTTCCATCTTTAGAAAAGGCAAGACGCAGATGCCGTTCTTTATCCGCTAGGTTCGCTTCGACGGACTCGATCGCATTCTTAATTAAATTCCCCAGTGCAATATCCAATTGCGGCAGATTGGCATAAAGTTTCAACGCCGCTTCATTTTTTTGCCAATCCAATTGAATATGGGACTGCTGTATACGCGCGCGAAAAGATTCTAAGGAATATTGAATCCATGCGGAGACCGTTATCAGCTCTTTGGCTTCGGCATTCATAAGCGGCGCGGCAATTTGCCGTACGGCATCCACTCGCTCTGCCGCTAAGGCTGTTTGATCTAAAATGCTCTGCATGCGTTTTTCGATTTTGTTCCATAAACCGTCGGGAACCTTTTTCCCCGCTTGAATCTCCCGCACATCCATTAAGGTTAATTCTGCGGGCAAACTAATCCGGGCGAGCGGCATTTTGATTTCATGCGCAAACTCACTCGACACCTCATATAACACTTTCTTATTTACGCTCTGACGCCAGAAATGATGTTCCACCCAATTTTGAATGCCGTGTCTTAATGGCGTAAATATGGCATTCACCACTAGAAAAGCTAAAACCGAAGAAGCCAATGTCCGAAAGCCGGCCCAGGCTTCAAACACATGCGCTCCGATCGCCAGCATTCCGATATAGACCGACGTCAGCAAACCGCTCACGATCGAATACACCAGTGTTTGCCGAGCCACGATCGTGATGTCCATCAGTCGGTGGGAAATAATCGTATAGGTCGAGATCGCTACAAAGGCGGCAATACAGAGAAACCCAAAAGGATAAACGGGGACGCCAAACGTGGCCATGAAATCAACGGAGCCCAAGTAGGCAATCGCAAAAGCCACAGCCATGTATTTAATTTGATTGCGCTGGACCGGGTTCTGACTCGTCTTATAAGTCAAATAATATTCGCGCATCGATAACGCCATATAGGTAAAGAAGAAAACCAAAAAAACAGGGGACCAAAACCGGTCGTGACGCGGAAAAAATCCCCAGGAATGTTTTTCTACGCCGTTCATTAAAGGATTGGCAATTAGCGTGAGAATGGCGAAAAATGCAGCCATTCCATAGCCGATGCGCAGCAGTCGGTCACGGCGGAGCCCTAGCAAAGCACAAGTAAAGGCATAAACACAGACGGAAATAAAAGAAACTCCCACCCAATCCAAGCGGAACCAAAAAGCTGCGAGGGCGGCATCATCACGCACTAAATAGCCGATGGCTGTAAAAAAAAGCCATGTATCAATACTGGCGCATAACCAACCAAATGCCCGGGTAGCGGCGCTAGGCGGAGCTAAGGTGACTTTAATTCCTAACGCAGCGATAAGGAAAGCCGCCACGAAAACGGGGACGGCATGCATGTTCCAAAAATAGGTCATGCGTTATTTTCAGGCAGGTAAAAACGGAAGCACGTCGATGGCGCTTCTTTGATCAACCGTAGATAACCGCCATGCTGTTCGGCGATTTGACGGGCGAGATAGAGGCCCATCCCTGTGCCATGGGATCCCTTCGTGGAAAAATAAGGGTCAAAAATGGCGGCTTCATGATCGGGACCAACACCCGGACCGTTATCCTGGATATCAATTTTTACGCCAGGCGTTTCTGTAGAAACATTAACGGAAACCGCCGGCTGTGGGGAGGCGTGCGAAACGGCAGCCTCGACCCCATTTTTCAGGACGTTCACGAACGCAATTTCTAGCTGGCGTTGATCGCCATAAATCACCGGGAGTAATTTCCCTACATGGATCGTTAAGCGGCACCCTTTCTCTGCGCTCCATTCGTGCAACGATTCTGCGCAACGCTGGATGAAGCCATCCAGAGGAATTGGCTCAAACGCCGAGCGGTCCCGGCCGGCCATCGCCTGCAAGGCATCGACCCGGTGACTGGCTAAAAAGGTTTGGTCCATGATGTATTTCATGCGGCGCTGAATTTTGGAAAGCACCTCTTCCGTCGAGCGTTTACCGTCCAGCGCTTGTCCGACTTCGATAAACGTAAGTTCGGCGGGTAACGCAATATTGGCCAGTGGCATTTTGATTTCATGTGCAAAGCCGCTAGTCATTTCCTTAATCAACTTGGGTTTTTCATAAGCGATCGTCGCTTGGTTAAGAACAATGCGCAGCAACACGATGTCTTCATTGGAATACGGCTCTTCCGACCGTTTTTCCCCCAACAACAAAAACCCTAAAACGTCCTGACGACGAATTAAAGGAACCGCGGCAAAGATCCCACTGCGTTCCATGGCCTCATGAATATCCGGTGCCAGGGTTCCCGCTTCACGAATCACTGCTTGTGGATCTTTGCGGAAATATTTTTCCCAGATATTTCCCGCAGCGAGCGACATCGGAAGGTTTGGGGATAAGGCTTGCGCCACTTCCATGTAATCTGGCTTATCCGCCAAGCGTAAATAAAGCGCCATGCTTTTGGGGTGGAGCGCTTCTTCGACGACTCGATACAACGATCGCGTCATAGAATCCAAATTGTCCACCTGCACAATTTCCGCCGAGAATTGCATAAGCTTGGCTTCGCGGTCAATTTTAAAACGGAAAAACAAACGGTCTACGACGTATTGGATCCAGCGAAACAACGGCAAAAAAGTCACGGTAAGAAATCCACTAAATAACGCCACTTCAAGAAACGAATGCCGGCCAAAATAGGCGGCGGATAGCCCCGCCATTAAACTTGTGCTTAGAAAATAGGCAACGGTTACAAAAACTGAAACCACTGTATAGATGAGGGTTTTGCGTAAAATCAATCGCAAATCCATCAGCCGATAGCGCAGAACCGCATAGGCCATGGTGACTAACCAACCGATCGCCGCTAAATAGGCAAATGGATAAATGGGAATTCCATAATTAGGGAGATAGTCGGAGATGCTGCAGGTAGCAAGGCAATAGGCACGAAAAACATATTTCACTTGATCCACTGAAATGTAAGGTTTGGGATGGCTTTTTAGTTCGCGATAAACGAACAAGATATCTTTTAGGGCCAATCCAAATCCGATGTAGAAATATCCAATAAAGAAAATATATACGGGACCCGCGCGAGGATAATATCCCCACACATAATGCGTTGGGGTCGTGAGAAAAAATGGGAATTGCGATAAGAGAAGAAAAACTACACTACCAGCGTAGATGGCACGAAGCAGTAATTTTTCCGTTCGTCGCAAAAAGCACAACATGAAGTGATAAAACAGCGGAGGAATAATAATAGCGCCGCAGATCCCAAAATGGGCCCATTTTAATGCCTCCATCGGTGTAGCGGATTGGAGCACATGCCCATAACCAAAGGCCCACCAAGCTACACTTAACGCTAGAAAAAAGAAAAGACGATTTAGTTTTTCACGTGGACGTTTCCACACCACCCAGAGCCCAAAAAGTGCGGCCGCGGCACTGGTGACATACATCGGGATGGGATACCAGGAATGCATGTGGCTTAAAATATACCGAATAAACTAGATAAAGAAATCTTCATGTGGCCTTCAGGTCATTTTCATCTTCGATGCCTATACTGTGAGCATGTCCATTATCGACGCTTCAAAGAAAGGAATTGCCATGCCACCCATTCAAATCGAGTCCGAAGTCACCTTTCATTGCACGGATTGTGGAAAAATTTTTTTCGTGCGCCCGTGGTGTCAAAGTATCTGTACTGCTTGCCAGAATTTAAGATTATGGAAAGTACATCAGCGCCGTTTCTAAAAGAACATCCTTCCCTGCGTCGCACAAGCGCGTAACCACAGACAGAAAATCACAAAGCCAATGACGACGGCGACCCAAGGCTGAAGCACATCCCATTTATTAACCCGGGAATCGGGATTGTAGGCCGTCACCTGATTTTTAAAGGCTTCGCGTGCGTGCAGAATTTTTTGCATATTCTGCGCGTCAGGGGAGGCCGCATTGAAATGACATTGCGGGCAGAGGAATCCTTGATTTTCAGGCCACGTAGCAAAACAAACAGGACATTTCATGATCACTCCTTAGGATTTACAGCCACATTGGCCGCAGAATTTAGCACCGACAACGAGGGGCTGCTGACATTGTTTGCAGGCAGGAGTGGCTTCTAAAGAGGCGCCGCACCCTTCACAGAATTTACCCCCATGCGTTGTCAGGCCACAGAGCGGGCAATTGATGGCATGCAGCGCCATTTTTCCCGACTCCGCTTCCGTGACCGCTTTTTGAATTTCTATTTTATTGGCTTCTTTATTGGCAGCCTGACGGGCTTCGGGCGCGCATTCATCACACATGCCGAATTTATCATTCCAACAATTTTCCGGGCAGACCCAATGACCGCAGGTCGAGCATTTGCGAAAAAAAGCCTGCGATTCCTGCACCGCGCGTTCATAAGCGGCATCATGCTCTTTTCCGCGCAGACCGCGGTCGAGCGTTTTCGACGCGTTGCCGACACCGCCCCATCCCAAGGGACGAAAAACCTCAAACATATCAATCGCTGTTTTTAAAAGATTACTTTTGGAAGTAATGAACTGACTTTCATATCCGTCGCCGCAGCGATCGCATTTGAAACGAAACTTATAGCCGCCATCTTCCGATAAATCCTCAACATTATTCACAAACTTGGTTAGCGCCATAAATAACCTCCTGGATTTCTAAGATTCCCCATGCCTTTATCTTAAAGGCCGTGCATGAAGATTACCTGAAGGCTGCCTGAAGATTTGCTTAAGATGACGGGAAAGTTAAAGGCGCTTTAGATAGGTCGTTAAAAATCCGAATTGTTTATTTTGACGAAGAATTTTATAGGTGTGCCCGAGAATGGTGATCGTCTGGCGTGTGGGATCCAAGGGACCGCCCAGCATGACAATGGCCGGCAATGAACCGACATAATCGATATAAGGTTGATAACGATTCTTATATCCGTTGGGCGCAATAATCAAAGACTCCCGCATCAGGGCAGTCATTTTATAAGCCACCCAATAGTCCGCGTAGCCACCGCGAATCCCTTCTTTTATGAGGCTTTGTCCTAATAAAGTGTAATTATCGATATCACTCTGCGCGCAAAACAGTTGATTCGCCTTGACCGCCTGGACGAGGCATATACTGATCAGACTC
>Ga0105240_10005938_pt1 | contig 18085 bp, 15 predicted proteins | sample KBSC54metaG_FD_80426 | JGI IMG/M metagenome (GOLD analysis project Ga0105240, IMG submission 80426) | Corn rhizosphere microbial communities from Kellogg Biological Station, Michigan, USA - KBS C5-4 metaG | ecosystem: Host-associated > Plants > Roots > Rhizosphere > Soil | place: Michigan, USA...
AAAGCTGCAAGTAAAAAGACCGCGAGTAAATAGATATTATCCTTCACTTGGCCTCAAAGATAAAATAATTATATGAGAAAAGAATCATCCAGAATTATTAAAATTGCTGAAAATTCTCCTGAATTTAGAGAAAACATCTATCGTCCTATGAGTGATCAGAAATCTTATGTATTTGGTGCAATGGAAATGGAAATAATAGAGGCTAATTTATCTAAAAATAGCCTTAATATGGATCCACAGCTCCGCGCTTGGCAAACACACATGGCAAGCTCTATACGTAGAGAATCCTTACGCAAAATAAGAGAAGATTTAACCGTTGCATATAGTAATCCTCGAAATACCAGACATATAAAAGGCTTATTTGAAGATATAAGTCTTGCTTCTAGTATTTTTGGAGGAAATTCCAAAATTGTTCAATTTTATCAACAGTTTAAAGATGCAGAGAGAATGGCTCCTGCAAATACAAGGCCATTTGCTGATTTCTTCAAATTAGAGGATGATTCACTTGAATCCTTGATAAGACAACACATTGCTAGGTTTGAAGTTACAGAAAAACTATTTAGGAAAGAACTACCAGGATTTCATCAACGGTTTATCACGAGAATTAAGCCTAGAATAAAATCATCAGAATTAGGTATTGATGAGGACACTCTTGAAAGAAGGCTTGCAGCTACGAAGGTGGTTATCGCCGACGCACTTCGTGCTGATTTAACTGCAGATGCAGGAGGACAATATCGAGTTGCAGATGATGTTGCATCTATTTCCCAACAAGATTTTAAAAGATTAGGCGAGGAAATTTATACACATGAGATTATGCATGCATTATCAGGTAAAACATTATATGCAGAAAAATCTATTGTTGATGAATATTCAGATGAAAAGAATAAGTATTATTACACTAATAAATATGGAAGACTAGGGCTAATGATTAATGGTAAACACGAGCGTTTCCGCTGGTTAAATGAAGCTGTTACAGAAACGTTAACCAGAGAATTAATAGATACAGCACCTGATAGACCACAGTATTCGCAGGTTGTATATAAAAGCGAACGTGAGCTATTAGAGTTATTAATGATAAGAGGTAAATATCAGATTGATTTAAAACTATTTACTGATGCATATTTTGAAAATTATGATCCTACTTTACCTAGAGAAAAAAGAATTCCTGCATGGAAAACGTTGTATAAAACAATCAGTGAAGCCTATTCTCCAGGGTTTTTAACGGAGCTTGATAAATATATAAAAGCAAAAGATGTGAAAGCAGCAGCTCACACAATGCAAATCGATTGGCATGAGGTAGCTAATTTTAAATAAAACACTTCTTTTGCTAAATAGTTTTGCCTTTTTAATATGGAGTGGTATATAATCCGGTTATGTTAGACATTAAATATATTAGAGAACATCCACAAGAAGTTGAAATAGCTGCAAAAAATAAAGGTGTTGCTGTCCATATTGGGCATCTTTTAGAAATCGATAGGAAACTTCGCGAAATTGCTGCGGAAGTACAAAAACTGCAAGAAGAGAAAAATGTTGCTGCGAAAAATAGAGATATTGAAAAAGGAAAAGAGATAAAAACACAATTAGATAGCAAAGAAGCCGCACGAAATAGTTTAAAAAACGAACTCGACACAATTATGCTGACAATTCCGAATCCAGCCAAATCAGATGTGAAAGTCGGGAAGGATGATAGCGAAAATGAAGTCTTACGAAAAGTTGGCACACCTCGAATCTTTGATTTTCCAGCGAAAGATCATCTGGAATTAGGAGAAGCATTGGATATCATTGATGTTAAAAAAGCAGCTGAAATCAGTGGATCACGATTTAATTATTTAAAAGGTGATGGTGCCTTGCTCGAATTTGCTTTGCGTCAATTGGCTTTTGACACATTACTAAAAGAAGGATTTATCCCTGTCGTTCCACCTACGCTAATTAAAAAAGAAATTATGGATGGGTTAGGTTATACAGCCATGGGAGAGGCAGAAAATATTTATGGAATTGCACAAGATGATTTGTATTTAGTTGGGACTGCAGAGCAATCAATTGTTCCTCTGCATATGAATGACACTTTAAAGTTAGAAGAATTGCCGAAACGCTATGTTGGCTTTTCTTCATCATTCAGACGTGAGTCAGGTAGTTATGGAAAAGACACTAAAGGTATTTTTCGCGTGCATCAGTTTAATAAAGTTGAGATGGTGTCGTTCGTGGCAGAAGGTGAAGATGATAAAGAGCACGAATATTTGCTCTCTCTCGAAGAAAAGTTTTTCCAAATGCTGAATATTCCATATCAAGTCGTGGGCATTTGCACGGGTGATTTAGGATTTAATGCTGCGCGTAAATATGATATTGAAGCCTGGATTCCTTCGCAAGAACGCTATCGTGAAGTTACGTCAACGTCTACGGTGACTGATTTTCAATCACGACGATTGAATATGAAATATACAGATGGAAAAGAAAAAAAATATTTACAAGTCTTAAACGGGACAGCATTTTCGATGAATCGACCAATCATTGCTATCTTAGAAAATTACCAACAAGCAGATGGAATCGTACTCATTCCAGAAGTGTTGCAGCAATATATTGGTAAAGCGAAAATAAGCCCCAAAATATAGTAATTTGTGCTAGAATAAGAACATTCTTGTCTCTTGAAATAGATTGCTTCGCCACTTCGTGGTCTCGCAATGACGACAACAATTAACCCTTAATTATATGTTTTCAGTCCTCAATAAATATTTTGATTCTAATGATCGTGAATTAAAGCGACTGCAATCGGTTATCGTCGAAATTAACTCCTTTGGAGAAAAAATAAAGAAACTCAAAGATAAAGATTTTCCCAAAAAAACGCAAGAACTAAAAGATCGCGTTGCGAATGGTGAATCGCTTGAATCTCTTTTGCCAGAAGCATTTGCTTTAGTACGTGAGGCAGCTCGGCGGACTATTGGTATATCACATTATGATGTTCAACTGTTAGCAGCCACTGTGTTATCACGTGGGAAAATAGCTGAACAAAAAACCGGAGAAGGAAAAACTTTGTCAGCTATTACTGCGTTATATTTGCATGCATTGACAGGAAAAGGTGTGCATTTAGTGACAGTGAATGATTATTTAGCTCGACGAGATGCTGGCTGGATGGGTCCTGTGTTTGATTTCTTAGGAATTACTGTTGCATCAATTATCAGCGAACAATCATTTCAATATGATCCAACATTTGTGAACGAAGCATTAAAAAATGAACCACGACTTGTTCATCTGAAGCCAATAACACGTAAAGAAGCATATCTATGTGATGTCGTGTATGGGATTAATTCAGAATTCGGCTTTGATTATTTGCGCGATAATATGGCACAAGACATCAGTCAAGTGAACCAGCGAAGTAATTATTATGCCATTGTCGATGAAGTTGACTCGGTTCTTATTGATGAAGCGAGAACACCACATATTATTTCAGCTCCTGATGAAGCACCTTCACAAAGATATTATGAATATGCACAATTGATTGAAAAATTAGTGCCTAATACGGATTATAAGGTTGATGAGAAATTACGGACTGCACATTTAACAGATCATGGGATTGGGAAAATTGAGAAGCTCTACGGAATTCAGAATATCTATGAAACTGATTTTGACACTGTCTATCATTTAGAAGCTGCGTTGAAAGCTCGAACACTTTTTCAAAAAGAAAAAGATTATATTGTCCGTGATAATGAAGTTATTTTAGTTGATGAATTTACCGGAAGGTTGATGGTCGGACGACGGCTATCGGAAGGAATTCATCAAGCTATCGAAGCGAAAGAGAATGTGCCAATTCAGAGAGAATCCAAAACTCTCGCGACAGTTTCTCTACAGAATTATTTCCGTTTATATGAAAAACTAGCAGGAATGACCGGAACTGCTGTCACAGAAGCTGAGGAATTTCATAAAATTTATAAGCTCGATGTAGTAGTTATTCCGACCCATAATCCAATCAAGCGTGAGGATAGTACTGATGTGATCTATAAGACAAATCGTGCGAAATATTCTGCTGTTGCAGTCGAAATTGAGAAAATTCATAAAACAGGTCAACCAATTCTGATTGGTACCACATCGATTGATAAAAACGAAATCATTTCCGAACTTTTGAAACGGAAAAAAATTCCCCACGAAGTCTTAAATGCAAAGAATCATTTACGAGAAGCCGAAATTATCGCTCAAGCAGGAAGAAAAGGTGCAGTGACAGTTGCGACGAATATGGCAGGACGTGGCGTGGATATCATTTTGGGAGGTGCAGCTCCCGAAATGACAAACGAAAAATTACCAATGACCAAGTGGCAAAAAGAACATGATGAAGTGGTGAGATTGGGGGGCCTCTACGTCATTGGGACAGAACGACATGAGTCGCGGCGTATTGATAATCAGTTGCGCGGCCGATCTGGTCGTCAAGGAGATCCTGGAAGATCGCAATTTTTTGTGAGTCTTGATGATGATATTATGCGATTATTTGGCGGTGATAAAATAGCCGGCATTATGACCAGATTTAATATGCCGGAAGATGTGCCATTAACGCATCCTTTAGTTTCGGGTGCGATTCAAAATGCACAGGTAAAAGTCGAAGGATTTTATTTTGATAATCGAAAACATTTGGTGGAATATGATGATGTGCTGAATAAGCAACGTGAGATTATCTATGCCAGACGTCGAAAATTATTAAAAGTAGAGGATGCACAATTAATTCGCGAGGAACTTTTGGAGAAAGTAAAACAAAGTATTACCTCTCTTGTCATGCTGGCGCAAGCAGAAGCTGCAGGCGAGTCAACTGGAAATGAGAAAATAATCAGTGGATTACAAACTATTATTCCGTTTGATCAGGCATCTCAAGAACAATTAGTGAAACAACTTGAACAACGGCAGTCGAACGAACAAAAGATTGATTTCCTTAATGACTTGGCAATTGATGTCTATAAAAAACGAACCGAACAGTTTGGCGAAGCATTGAGTCAGCAAATTGAGAAGAGTGTATCGTTGAGCGTTATCGATACATTATGGATGAATCATCTGGATGTTATGGATAATTTACGTCAAGGCATTGGACTTCGCGGTTATGCGCAGAAAGATCCGTTGGTGGAATATAAGAATGAAGGGTTTAGATTATTTGAAAAACTTGTTTTTTCAATTGATGATGATATCGTTCACAGAATTTTTAAAGTCCAAGTCCAAACTGCAGCTGATAATTCACATCATCATTTACACATTCATGAAAATGCACCAGCAACTGAATTGAGTGAAGCTGCAATTAAGGAGAAAGCGAAAAAAGAAGATGTTAAGCAACTTCCTGTACAAAATGAGAAGGCAAAACTTGGAAGAAATGATCCGTGTTGGTGTGGATCGGGAAAGAAATGGAAAAAATGCCACATGAATAGCGATTTAGCCTGATTCGAAAATCTAACCTTCTTATATACGTTTTACTAATTCTTCTCTTTATGATGTGAAGTTTGGGGATTCTGGTATAAAAAATATTTAACAAAATAACGTACTGCGTTTACTTTAATGAGCCTAAGTCATTTGCTGCTTTCAATTTGCAAAGAGTTAAATATTGCAATTGCATTTTGATAAGATATGCACTTTCCATAATCTAAATTAGTAGAAAGTGTAACTTCAGTATTGCCAATAACAGTGTAATAGCTACAGTCAGTCGTATTATCAATTGCTGCATAATATAATTCTGAAGCATTCTCTAATTTGGCGATGAATTGACATGCTTGTGCTTGATGTGGCAAATTCCAATCCGTTTGGTCTGGTGTTGATAGACCGCAATCAGCTGGAGGATTGTAATAAGTAGGCTTAGCGAATGAGTTTATAGTAAAGGGGGAAGGGTCTCCCGAATCATTATTTTTATAAAGATAACCAACTACGTAATAGTTAGGCTTTGTGTAGGGATTTAAGCTATTTTCATACAGGTGATACCCTTGAGGAATAATCGTTGGCATATAGACATAGAAGCCTGTTTTATCACCAGTTTCAGCTTGTTTATTAAGTTCTGCTACGTTATTCTTTTCCTCATTTGTAATAAATAAATAATATAGGAGATGACCAGAATAAAATAATATACAAAATCCTGCAACTGCAACTAATAAGCTGATACCTACTTTAGTAAGTAAGTTTACTTTTAACAGCAAGAAAATGACATATCCAATGACTAGCCCCATTAAATAAAAAATAAAATACGTAGCAACACCCGGAATATGAAGATATTCGGAAAATGTAAAACCGATACTGTCTGATGCAAGGTTAACAATACCTACAAATAAACCAATAAATAAAGGATACTTAACTCTTAAGGTAACTAGCGAAAGAATACCTACTAGAGTACTTGCTAGAGTACTTATGAAATATACAAAAGAAACAATAGTAAGAAATGCATCAATTATTGCACAACCTAATGAAGCAAGACCTTGTCCGCAGTGCAATAGGTTTAGAGTAGTTAAATTTATAAAAGAGCTTACTAATAAGAACGTGCAGGTTGCCATAATCGTTGTAATTAGCAACCGAAGCCTAATATCTAGTCTGTTGATTCCGTTAACAATAGAATGATCCTTTTGATTAGAATTTGATACATTACTGGGATTAATTGCCATAGCGTTTTCTTCCATAACTCAAGTTTTGCAGAAAGAGAAAGGAGTGTCAATGTCAATATTCTTGACATCCTAGCTTTGTAATGAAATACTAAAGACGATATATTAAAGGTTATATATGTTTCATAAAAAGCATCTATCGCTGATTCTTGGTTTTTCAATTCCAATTGTAATGATTATCTTCGTGGCTGCAAGTATTTATATTCCCGGACTATTTGTTCATCCGAAATTTAATTTCCTTTATACTACGAATCAGTATTACTATGATAATCGATATATAGTAAATAATGGACGACTTATATATAACCCTCCGTCTTCAGATCAATACTATGACTCATCTCAGGTATCAGGGTTGACGGAATTGTATCTGCACAATGTCATAACAAATGAAAGCACGCAAATATCATATGAGCAAGCACAAGACTTACAACTTGATTCATCGACTGAATCTCCAGATGGGTTTAAAGTTGAGAATGGAAACGAAAGTAGTGGATTCCTGTTTTTTGGCTATAGTGGAGACGATTCATCAGAGTACCTCGTCGGACATAATGTGAGTAAAAAACTCAATATAAATACTGACACATCGACCTATGACTACCCAATTCATTTTTTGGGTTGGGTGATACAATAAGTTATGGATAAACATGAAGTATTATTATCGATTACGAAACTTTCGGCCAGCAATCTTGTCACAAAAGATGAGGTTATTGAGGCGTTTGAAGGTGGACAGTCTAAGAGAGCCCCGTCCCTGACGAATAATGTCGGCTTGTCAGAAGTTCTATATTTTATAGGTGCTCTTATCGTGTTTATAGGGATAGCTGTTTTGATTGGACAAAACTGGAGTACGTTAAATTCTTTCACCAAAATTTTGGCAACACTTGGCTTTGGAGTTGTCGCTTACTTTGTCGGGGTATTGCTTAATAAGGAAGAAAAATATGGTGGTTTAGGGTTTGCCTTCCATTTAATTGCAGCGTTAGCCATACCGCTTGGTTTAGGTGTGACATTTAATCAAGCAGGATTTGACGCAACTAGTTCCGGCATGCAAAGCCTTATTGCTGCAATACTTTTCGCAATGTATATCAGTTCATATTTTGTTTTTAAAAGATCAATTTTTACCTTCTTTAGCATCGCGTATGCGACATGGTTCTTCTTCGTCTTTACCAATTTTCTCATAGGTTCAAACCCTACTTTCTCGACTGCAGATTTTTATGAATATAGAGTACTTTTCGTGGGTATATCGTACATATTCCTTGGTCTTTATTTATCTTCGACATTGCAGAAAGATCTCACAGAAGTATTGTATGGTTCTGGTTCCTTGTTTTTCTTGGGCGCAGCTTTGGCTCTGGGAGGATGGAAACCTTCGCAAAATTATGTCTGGGAACTCATCTATCCTGGCCTTATATTTGTTGTATTATATTTGAGCGTTTACTTGAAAAGTAAATCATTCTTGACATTTGGAACACTTTTTCTTATGATTTATATTTTGAAAATTACTGGTGAGTACTTCAGTGAAACATTAGGTTGGCCGATATCATTGATGTTTTGTGGTATTGCGCTCATTGGAGTGGGCTATTATGCATTTACTCTTAATAAGAAGTATCTATCGATGAAGTGACATAGGTTCCTCTTAATAATTTGTACTTAAGAATGTTATTATCTGCTAGTGTGATGCTTAATCACCTCATGAAATATGTGATTCCACAAGTTGGAGAATTGGAACTTTCTACAATTATTTTAGATCTTAATGGAACATTAACTGTTGGTGGAAAAATCGCTGCAGGCGTTCATACTCAAACATTGTTAACATCATATATTGTTGTTCATCAATTAATGATGCGCTTGATTTGTTAATAGAGTCAGATCGTTTAATTGCGACTCTGAGAAAATGATTTTTGCTATAATCACTGTATGAAAATAATGATTTGTGGAAGTATGGCATTCACTCATGAGATGATTGCGATGCAGAAAAAGTTAAATAAGATAGATCATGTTGCTCTGATTCCACTGGGTTCTGAGCCACATTTTACAGATAAAAAATTTGTTGACAGTCTGGATGCTAACTTGCAGTTTTGTATCGATAATAATGTCATGAAAGATAACTTTGCTCAGTTAGCAACCTGTGATGCGATACTCGTATTAAATAAAAAAAGAAATAATATTGACGGATATATCGGTATATCTGCATTGATGGAAATGGCCGTTGTCCATTATTTGGGAAAGAAAATATTTTTGTTGAACTCGATTCCATCGTATGATGAACATCGCTGGGCACATGAAGTAAGTATCATGCAGCCAGTTATATTACACGGTGATCTGAGTAAGATTATCTAGTTCCTCATACAATCTTTTCTCCATAGTGCTATACTGAACAGAGTGATATCTCCATATATAGACTTGTGTCTGATTCTTCTCACATATAAAGGGAAAGTACTTCTCTTGCAGCAAGAAAATATGTCACCCTCCCCGAATAAAAATCTGTGGCATTTTATTAAAAAAATAAAAGCAAAAGATGCATCTGCTGAAAAGTCAATTATTCAAGAAGTCGAAAAAGAGACACAGATTACGCTTGATGCGGTAACACTTCTTTCAAGCGCAATACATGAAGACATTTTACACTATGCCTTTCATGCAAAATTAACTGACACACATGTGAATAATCTTTCCAGAGCAGAAGGACAGCTATTACAGTTTTTCGAATTAAAAGAAGTCAATAAATTGCAATTGCAACCTTCAACGCAGTTATTTTTCTTACAGAACAGAGATCGCATTGAAAATCTAGCGATAAGCTAAAAAGAGATTTTATACATAGACTGAGATGAAGAATTCTAGAGATTTGACTAGAATAATTATAATTTATTCTGTTGTAGCTGTGAGTTTTATTTCTACTCTAATCCCCGTAATAATTAAGGCGACAATATCAAACAGTTCCTAGCTTTCAATAAAAAAGCGTTTTGTGATAAAGTATATAGAGTGAAAGAAATATCTCCTCAAGTGCTTATAGTCGGCGCTGGCCCCACAGGGCTTATGATGGCATGTCAGTTGGCAATCCAGAATATTCCGTTTCGGATCGTCGAAAAAAATGCAGGAATTACGACGCAAACACGAGCGATTGGCGTGCAGGCCAGATCACTTGAAATATTTAGACAAATGGGGTTTGCTGATAAAGCAGTGGAAGAGGGACAGCCAACCAAAGCGGTGAATTATTTGAATAAAAATACTCATCTGCGAATACCAATCGGCGAGATAGGAAAAGGATTATCAGAATTTCCATATCTATTGATGCTTGAACAATCAAAAACTGAAAAGTTTTTACTTGATTTTTTGCACAGCTATAAAGTTGATGTTGAATGGGATACAGAACTCATTTCGTTTACGCAAAATGAAGATGGCGTAAGGTCAACTGTCAAAACGAAAAATAATAAAGAGGAAACGTTAATAACAGACTATATTGTCGGGGCTGATGGTGCGCATAGTGTGGTTCGACATCAACTTAGTATTCCATTGGCTGGCGCGACATACAAACAATCATTATATGTGCTTGATTGCCAGGTTGACGGTCCATTCAAAGATGACGAAGTATATTTATCATTTGGTCATGAAACCTTTGTTGCTTTTTTCCCGATGAAACATAATCTCTGGAGAATTGTTAGTGCATTACCACCTGAAGTGACAAATGATAAAGAGGTAACTTTCGAAGATATTCATAAGCACTTTTCAGAGACAACTGATGTGAAAGTGACATTATCACATCCAAAGTGGTTATCAGCCTATCACTCGCACCATCGTTGTGTTTCGCATTTCCGAGAAGGCAGAGCATTTCTAGCTGGCGATAGTGCGCATATCCATTCACCAGTTGGCGCTCAGGGAATGAATACTGGCTTGCAGGATGCATATAATTTAGGTTGGAAACTGGCTTTAGTTTTGCAGAAAAAAGCAAAGCCTGTACTACTTGATACTTATAATGTAGAACGTTTGCCCAATGCCAAACGCTTAGTTGAAACGACTGATCGAGTCTTTAGTATGGTGGTCGCGAAGAATATATTTGAAATTATTTTTACACGATATATTATTCCAATGTTTGTGACCATTGGAACTCATTTTTCAGGAACGAGAAAGTTATTGTTTCAGACTGTTTCCCAAATTGGCATTCATTATCCTGATAGTTTGTTGGCTACTAATGCGGCATATGGCTCATTTAATGATAGCGCCGCAAAACCTGGTGATCGATTACCATATGTTGGAGACATACAAAATTTAATTGATGGAAAGCAATTTGTTGTATTACTTTTTACGGATAAAAATAATACTTTACAAGCTGATTTGGAAGCATTTGTGAAAGAATATAAGGAATTGATGAAAATAACAGTTGTTAATCCTTCAGAGAATATTGCTTCTGCATTTGATATGCAAGATGGCGGATTTTATCTGATGCGTCCTGATATGTATATCGCATATCGAAGTAAAGGCTTTGATAAAAAGCATTTTGCCAAATATTTAGAGCAATTTTTATTGCATTAACTTTATACTGTCATCCTGAACTTGCGCCGCTTCCGAGAAGCGCCACCTCCGCGAGGCGCCACCACAAAGTGGGTAGTCCCTTTATGGGGAAAGTACTCTTGGGGTGCTAGTACCCTTGGGGTGATGCAGGATCCAGTCTTTTAGTCTCTGGATTCCAGCTTCCCGCACAAGGGGACTAGTTCTCCAAACGTCGCGCTGGAATGACAGTCCAAAAACTTGGGGGTTGACCAATACAGTATCTTTTGCTAAAGTAAAACCCCAGAGGCAACTCTGGATTTTTTATGGCAATTCCTACATATAAGGAAAAGATTAATGGCAAATTTAAAGGAAAAGACATTCTCTCATTAGACCAATTCGATATTCCCTCAATTAAAAAAATCTTCACAATTACTAAACGAATGGCGAAAATTGCCCAAAACGCAAAGCCTTCTTCACTATTAAGAGGCAACATCGTCACATTATTATTTTATGAACCATCTTCCAGAACCTTCGGATCATTTGGCGCTGCCACCAAACAACTTGGTGGTCAAACCATTGATATAATTGATCCGAAAAGTTTCTCCTCTGTTTCGAAGGGCGAGACACTCGAAGATACGATTCAAGTATTCGAATCCTATTCGGATGCGATTGTTATCCGTCATCCGGAGCAAGGTGCAGCGATTAAAGCTGCAGAAGCTGCGAAGTTCGTTCCTATTCTTAATGCCGGTGATGGGCCAGGCGAACATCCGACACAGACATTGTTAGATTTATATACAATCTATGAGAAGTTTGGCAAATTGAATAATCTTACCGGCGTGGTTGCAGGAGATATTCTGTATGGAAGAACAGTGAAATCCTTAATTCGCGGATTGTCGTTATATGAGGGCAATACCTTATATCTTTTGTCACCTGAAGAGTTGAAATTGACGCGCGAAGAATTTAAAGATTTAGGAAGCCGGGGAGTGAAGCTGATTGAAATTACTAATATAAAGGACATGCCAAAAAATGCTGATTTTTGGTACTGGACACGAACCCAAAAGGAACGCTTTAAAACACCAGAAAGTTATGAAAAAGTAAAAAATAAATTTATTGTGACGAAGCAATTGATGAAAGATTTTGCCGGTAAAAACACAATTGTCATGCATCCATTACCGAGAGTCGGAGAAATTCTTACAGAAGTTGATGATGATCCGCGCTGTATTTTTTTACGTTCTCAAGTTCGCAATGGTATGTATATCAGAATGGCCTTATTAGCATTGATTTTAGGAAAAATCAAGTAAGAAGCAAGAAGATAGAATCAAGAATCAAGAAGGCAATAACTATCTTGCGATTTTTCCTTAATTCTTACTTCTCTATTTATGATTGCAAAACTTATTTTAGAAGATGGATTTGAGATAGCAGCTGAAAGTTTTGGTTCTGACACGCCAATGTCAGGTGAAGTTGTTTTTTCGACTGGCATGATGGGGTATCCGGAAAGTCTCACTGATCCCTCGTATAAAGGCCAAATTTTAATTCTTACCTATCCATTAGTTGGCAACTATGGCGTTCCTCGTAAAGAATTGTGGGAATCTGAACATATCCAAGTTTCTGGCTTGATTGTCAGTAATTATATTGATACGCCATCGCATTTTAAAAGCCAGCAAACATTGGCTTCTTGGTTTACAAAAGAAAATATTCCGCTCCTAGAAATAAAAGATACACGATTACTAACCCAACATATTCGTGAAAAAGGCTCGTTATTAGGAAAAATAACTTTCGATAAAGACATTCCATTCTATGATCCGAATAAAGAAAATTTAGTTGCGCAAGTTTCGACTAAAAAGGTGCAGGTGTTAGAAAGTGGGAAGAAAAATGCCTTGAGAATTGTCTTGATTGATTGCGGAGCCAAACGAAATATTCAACGAGCTTTACATGAGAGAGGTGCAACTGTGATTACGGTTCCTTGGGATTACGATGTGTTTGCGGGGAAATTAGAATTTGATGGACTGCTAGTTTCCAATGGTCCAGGTGATCCTAAATTTGTCCAACAAACAATTGAAACATTACAAAAATCAATGAAGCAAAAGGTCCCGACACTGGGTATTTGTTTAGGACATCAGTTATTAACTCTTGCAGCAGGAGGCGATACCAAGAAATTAAAATATGGACACCGTAGTCAAAATCAGCCGTGTGTTATGTCCGATTCTCCACGCTGCTATATAACGACCCAAAATCACGGATTTGCCGTTTCGAAAGTTCCTACTGATTTTAAACCATGGTTTACGAACGCCAATGATCAAACCAATGAAGGAATTATTCATAAAAAATTGCCCTTTATGTCAGTGCAATTTCACCCAGAAGCAACTCCAGGTCCCACAGATGCGGAATGGATATTTGATTATTTTCTGAAGAGAGTTAAGAAGTAAGAATCAAGAATCATGGACTAAAATTTATTATGAATAAAATCAAAACATTTACTGATCTACTTGTATGGCAAAAAGGACACACATTAGTATTACAAATTTATGCATGTACTCAAACACATTTCCAGTTATTGAACAATTTGGTCTTACAAATCAGATTAGAAGAGCTGGAGTCTCAATTACATCAAATATTGCGGAAGGGTTTAGCAGACAATCATATAAAGAAAAAATACAATTTTATTCTATTGCACTTGGGTCAGTTACTGAAGTACAAAATCAATTACTTATATCTCGTGATTTAGAGTATATCTCAAAAGAAGAATTTAAAATGTTAGCAGTGCTTACAGTTGAAATAAATAAAATGTTAAATGGACTTATTAAGAATTCAAAGTCCATAATTCTTAACTCTTGATTCTTAATTCTTTTACTTGTCGTTAAAGCTAACTATATGAATGAAAAAAAAGATACTAAAAAAAGAAAAATCTTCAAAAAGATCCTCGTCCTCGGATCTGGTGCTTTGAAGATTGGTGAAGCGGGGGAATTTGATTATTCCGGATCGCAAGCAATTAAGGCATTGAAAGAAGAAGGGATACAAACAGTTCTCGTGAATCCAAATATTGCGACGATTCAAACCTCAAAGTATTTGGCGGATCGAGTCTATTTCTTGCCCGTGAATGACGAATTCGTCGAGCAAGTTATTAAGAAAGAAAAACCGGATGGATTATTTTTGTCATTTGGCGGCCAAACAGCACTAAATTGCGGCGTTTCACTCTATAAAAAAGGTGTTTTGAAAAAACATAATGTGACAGTTTTAGGTAATAGTGTTGAGACAATTATTCTAGCAGAAGATCGGCAGAAATTTGCACAACATTTGCGAAAAATGCATATTGCCACGCCAGAAAGTAAAACTGCAAAAAATGTAAAACAAGCCTTAACAATCGCCAAAACGCTTGGCTATCCAGTTATGGTGCGAGCTGGATTTGCGCTTGGTGGACAAGGTTCAGGCATTGTCGAAAATGAAAAAGCATTAGAAGATCTTTCAACTCGAGCATTTTCATTCGTCTCACAAATTTTGGTTGAGAAATATTTACATCATTATAAAGAAGTGGAGTACGAAGTTGTCAGAGATACATTTGATAATTGTATTACAGTTTGTAATATGGAAAATATGGATCCGCTGGGTATCCATACGGGAGAGTCGATTGTTATCGCGCCTAGTCAAACATTGACTAACTACGAATATCACGCTCTTCGCTCGATTGCAATAAAAATTGCTCGTAGTTTGGATATTGTTGGTGAATGTAATGTGCAATTTGCTCTCAATCCTCATCCTTTAAAGAAAGTCATCCTGGCTCGTCCAGGATCTGATTCTGGAGAAGTCGATGCTTCCCAGAATGACAGCCCTAACGAATTCGATTATGATGTGATCGAATTAAATCCTCGGCTCTCAAGAAGTTCTGCATTGGCGAGTAAAGCAACGGGATATCCCTTAGCCTATGTGGCTGCGAAGTTAGCACTAGGCTATAACTTAACTGATTTACAAAATAAAGTAACACAAACGACCCAATGCTGTTTCGAACCAGCTCTTGATTATGTCACTGTTAAAATTCCGCGTTGGGATATTACGAAATTTAAAGGAGCAGAAGAAGGTATTGGGAGTAGCATGAAATCAGTTGGAGAAGTCATGGGAATTGGAAGAACATTTGAAGAGGCATACCAAAAAGCTATTCGAATGCTTGATTTAGATTTCGAAGGAGCAGTTGATGAAAAAATATTTATAAATGGACTGGGGAAAAAAGATACAAAGCAATTATTATTATATCCGACACCTAATCGTATGTTCGCATTGAGCAAGGCAATGCAAGAAGGATTGTCTCTGGAAGCAATCTATAAATTGACAGGTATTGATCCATGGTTTTTATATAGAATAAAAAATATCGTGGATGGAGAGGAGCAATTGAAAATTGAAAATGGACAATTGACAAATGAAAAAGTAGTGAAAAGTGAAAAACGAAAAGCGAAAAGTACAGTAAAGAACAAAGATTTTAATTTATCGAAAGAACGATTGTTGCGATTGAAACAACTCGGGTTTTCTGATAAGAGAATTGGTTTGTTACTTGATAAAAAAGGGTTGGACATCCGAAAACTTCGCAAGGCATATAACATTGTTCCATCTGTATTTCAAATAGATACGCTGGCTGGTGAATTTCCTGCGAAAACCAACTATCTCTATATGACATACAATGGACAACATAATGATGTTTTGCCATTGAAAAGTAGTGCGGTTGTTGTTTTAGGATCTGGGCCATACCGCATTGGCTCATCAGTTGAATTCGATTGGACGTGTGTGAATACAGTCATTACATTACAAGAAAATAAAAAGAAAGCAATTGTGATTAATTGCAATCCTGAGACAGTTTCAACAGACTTCGATATTTCAAATAGATTGTATTTTGAAGAACTTACCTTTGAGCGAATTGCTGATATTATCGATTTTGAAGAACCGTTTGGAACAATTGTTTCAGTTGGGGGACAAACGCCGAATAACCGCGCGAAAGCCTTAAAAGACTATGGAGCTACGATTCTTGGGACAGACCCAATTGATATTGATCGGGCTGAAGATAGAAATAAATTTTCAGCCCTGCTTGATACACTTTCTATTCACCAACCAGCTTGGAATAAATTTTCGAATACACAGGCAGCCATAGCTTTTTCTGAATCGGTTGGATATCCAGTGCTTATTCGACCATCCTATGTGCTTTCAGGAAGTAATATGAAAATTTGTTACACATCAGATGAATTAAAAACATATTTATCTTCGACATCTATTGTTTCACAAGAGTATCCAGTAACAGTGTCTAAGTTTATTGAAGAGGCCAAAGAAATTGAAGTTGATTGTGTCGCAGAGAAGGGTATTATTAAAGCGTTTGTCATCTCAGAGCATGTGGAGAACGCAGGAGTACATTCAGGTGATGCTTCCATTGTTCTACCTCCGCAGAAACTCTACATGGAAACGCTTCGAAAATTAAAAAATATCAGCACAGACTTAGCTCGGGAACTACATATTACCGGACCATTTAATATGCAATGCATGGCCAAGGACAATGCTGTGTCTGTCATAGAGGTGAATTTGCGTTCCAGTCGTACATTTCCATTTATTTCTAAAGTAACTGGCGTTAATTTTATTCAAATGGCTACGAACGCATTCTTTTATAAAAATATTGAGCCAGTTTCTATTAATCTACTTGATTATAACTTCGTTGCTGCCAAAGTTGCACAATTTTCTTTCGCTCGTTTGACAGGAGCCGATCCAGTACACGATGTCGAAATGGCATCAACTGGTGAAGTAGCCTGTTTTGGCGATAGTGTCGAAGAAGCATTTTTATTAGCAATGTTGAGCGTAGGTGGAAAGATTCCAAAAAAAGGTATATTTATAAGTTTGGGTGGAGAAAAAAATAAAATAGCTTTTGTGGAGACAGCTAAAAAGTTAGCACAATTAAAAATTCCAATGTATGCAACTGAACGAACATCTGCATATCTTCAAAGAAATGATATTCAGATCAAAACACTATATAAAATTCATGAGAAGAAATCTCCTAATGTACTTGACTACTTTAAAAGTGGTAAGATTGATTTAGCTGTCAATATTGTGGATCGATATATAAAGAAAGATCTCAACGACGATTACGTTATTCGACGGGCAGCTGTAGATCAAAACATTCCTTTATTTACTAATCTAGAAAAGGTAAAGTTATTTACGAAAGCAATAACAGAGAGGAAAGCGGATGAACTTTCCATAAAATCTTGGGATGAGTATTGTAAGTAATAGTAACCTTACTCTATACTAATTATACATCTATGAAAGTGCCAATCAGCATTGTTATTCCTGCATTAAATGAAGGACAGTATATAGGTAAATTACTTGCTTCTCTTAAAGCCCAAACATGTCAACCAGAAGAGGTGATGGTTGTTGATGCGTTTTCGACTGATAATACTGTAGCGGTAGTGAAGAGCTATGGGTATAAGGTCATGGAAGATAAAGCGTGGATTGGTGAGGCTCGTAATATTGGCGCAAAAGCCACTACGCAGCCTTTTATACTTTTTTTAGATGCTGATGTTATCCTTCCGCCGAAGTTTTTAGAAAAAATTATGGCTGAGTTTAACGAGAGACACTTGGATGCTGCATCGTGCTATCATACGCCACTTTCAACGCACACATCAACGCATATTTTGTATGCGATAAGTAATATTTATTTAGCAATTATGTCGCATGTAAGTATGCGAGCATATGGGTACTGTATTCTTGCGAAGCGAGACCTACATAATAAAATAAAAGGCTTTGACAAGACATTACGTTTGGCAGAAGATCATGATTATGCTAATAGATTGAGTAAGGCGGGTCGTTTTGGCTTTCTCACATCGGAGAAAATTCCGGTTTCTCCCAGAAGATTTCGTGAAGATGGACCTGTACGGCTCATTATGAAAACTCTGATTGCAGAATTCCATTTGTTATTTATCGGCAGTATCAAACGTCCTCTTTTCTCTTATCAGTTTGGTGAACATACCAAATAGTTTGTGATA
>Ga0105240_10005939_pt1 | contig 18085 bp, 13 predicted proteins | sample KBSC54metaG_FD_80426 | JGI IMG/M metagenome (GOLD analysis project Ga0105240, IMG submission 80426) | Corn rhizosphere microbial communities from Kellogg Biological Station, Michigan, USA - KBS C5-4 metaG | ecosystem: Host-associated > Plants > Roots > Rhizosphere > Soil | place: Michigan, USA...
ATCTCCTCGAGGAGGTCCAAAGCCTGCCGAAGGACCCGGAACAGCTGGGGGACCCTCGGATCACCCTTTTTCATTTGCGCCATTTGAAATTTGCCCCGTCCGCGCATTTGCTTTCCCACTTTTTCCAAGGAGGCTTCCATGTAAGGCCAGATGCAGCATTGGGGAACAAGAAGGTCCGTTAATACCCAAAGGGGCCATTTTCCCTCAGGGCGAGGAACGGATTGCCGGAAATACTGCGCCCGCGGGATTTTCAGGTACTAGCGCTGCAAGGCGTGGAGGTTCGAGTCCTCTTCTGGCACCATCCCCCCGACACCGTCGGTCCCCGATCCCTTTGTTCCATAAGAGATTTGGGACCGTACGAAGGGCTTTCTGCCTAGAATTTGGACAGCTTTAAAGCTGGACATTCTTCAAAACTTAAACAAAAGTATTACCGCTCTCGGGGGGGAGCTGGTGGATGCATAACATTCCGATCGTTTTTGTGATCGATGATGACGCCGCTGTCCGCGATGCTATCCGGGACTTGCTGCTGTCGGTCGGCCATATGGCCGAAGCCTTTTCATCCGCGGAAGAATTCCTGGCCCGGCGCGATCCACAGGTGTCCGGGTGCCTGGTGCTGGATGTCCGGCTTCCTGGAACCAGCGGCCTGGAGCTGCAAAAGCGACTGCTGGCGCAAAAGGACAAAATTCCTATAATTTTCATCTCCGGCTATGGCGACGTCCCCATGGCGGTGCAGGTGATGAAGGCCGGCGCGGTGGACTTTCTGCAGAAGCCGTTCCGCGAACAGGATCTGCTCGAATGCGTGCAGGCGGCGCTGCGGCGCGATCAGGCGCAGCGCGAAATGGAAGAGCAGGTTTCGGGCGTCCTCAGCGGCTATCGCACGCTCACCAAGCGCGAGCGCGAAATCATGAAGCTTGTCGTCACCGGCCAGATCAACAAGCAGATCGCCGCGCAGGTGGGCTTAAGCGAAGTGACGGTCAAGATTCATCGCGCCCAGGTGATGCACAAGATGGGCACGCCGTCATTGGCCGACCTGGTGCGCGCGGCCGACAAAATCGAAGCCTTTTTGTCGTGAAATTTTGTCGTAAAACATTGCCGGCGTGACAGAAAATCACGACTGTCTGCGACCGCGCTGCCTATTTTCCGGGCTGGCGCCCTTCCTGACCTTGCGTTAGAAATTCGTTCGGCCGGGATGATTGAAGCAATGCGGCACCCCAGAAAAGCCGCCACGGCCAAGCTGCCGCGAACGCGCACAGGGGAATCCGCTCGGCGTCCGGCCCGTGAAGGGGATTTAGGGATTTAAAGATGGCTGAGCAAAATTTCACGCCGATGAGCCGGCGTTCTCTGTTTCGCATGATCGGCATGGCCGCCGGCAGCGCGGTGATGTACCAGGCGATGACCGACCTCGGTTATGCGGGCGAGTCCGGCTATACCGGCCCCACCAAGCTGAGCGGCGACGTCAAGGGCGCGTCGGTGGTGGTGCTGGGCGCGGGCTTGGCCGGCCTGACCGCGGCTTTGGAACTGCACAATGCGGGCTACAAGGTCCAAGTGCTGGAATATCAGCACAAGGCCGGCGGCCGGAACATCTCCATTCGCGGCGGCGATACGGTCAACGAATTGGGCGGCTTCAAGCAGCAGTGCCAGTTCGATTCCGGATTCTATGTCAATCCGGGCCCGATGCGCATTCCCTATCACCACATCGCGCTCTTGGATTACTGCAAGCGCCTCAATGTGCCGCTCGAGCCTTTCTCGATCATCAATTACAACGCGATGATCCATAACAGTAAGGCGTTCGGCGGCAAGGCCAAGCGCTACCGCGAAGTCGAAAGCGATTTCCGCGGCCATGTCTCCGAACTGCTCGCCAAGGTCACCGCCCAGGGCAAGCTGGACCAGGCCGTGAGCAAGGAAGACGCCGAAGTTCTGCTTCAGGCGCTGCGGGCGTATGGCGCGCTGGATCGCAATTACGAATACAAAAAGGGTCCGCTGGTCTCCAACCATCGCGGCTATGATGTGGATCCGGGCGGCGGGCTTTCCTGGCAGCCGACCGATTCCGACCCGATGGCGATGAGCGAATTGCTGCAGTCTCGCCTGTGGACCGGCCTTCTGACGGGCCATGAGTACGAATATCAGATGACCATGTTCCAGCCGGTCGGCGGCATGGACATGATCAGTGCCGGTTTCGTGCGTGCGCTTCCGCCCGACATGATCAAGTATAATTGCAAGGTGACCGAGGTGAAGCAGGACGCGAGTGGCGTCACGGTTTCCTATATCGACGCGCAGAAGGGCGGCGCGGTGCAGACCGCCACCGCGAACTGGTGCGTCAACACCATTCCGGCCACCATCCTCAGCCAGGTGCCGATGCAGATCGGCGCGCCGCTGAAGAATGCCATCAACTCGCTCTCCTATAGCGCCGGCTTCAAAGCGGGCGTGCAGATGAAGCGCCGCTGGTGGGAAGACGATGAGCGCATCTATGGCGGCATCACCTATACCGACCAGCCGGTGGCGCTGATCTCCTATCCCTCGACCCAGTTCATGCAGACCCAGAAGGGCGTGGTGCTAGGCGCCTATACCTTCGGTCCGCACGCCTTCGAACTCACCTCCATGTCGCCCGAAGAGCGCATGAAGGTGGTGGTCGATTGCGGCGCCGCGATCCACCCGCAATACCGGACCGAGTTCGAGAATGGCGTCTCGGTCGGCTGGCATCGCATCCCCTGGACCTTGGGCTGCTTTGCGCAATGGACCGAAGCCAACCGCGCCAAGAATTACGATGCGCTTTGCGCGATCGACGGGCGGATGGTCCTGGCGGGTGAGCATGCGTCCCACTTGGGCGCGTGGCAGGAAGGTGCAATTGTATCGGCGTTGGATGCGATCAAGCGTCTGCATCAGCGCGTCGTGGCGGCCTAAACGCAAAATTTCGGAGGGGAATATGAAATCTGCATTTGTCGTTCTGGGGTCGGCGCTGCTGCTGGGCCTTACTGTTTCGTCCGGCGCTTATGCCCAGGGTGCGGGCGCCGGTGGTGGCCGGGGCGGCTTCACCGAGCAGGGTGGCGAGGCCATTTTCAAGAATGTCTGCCAGGGCTGCCATATGCCGGACGCCAAGGGCGCGGTCGGTGCGGGCATGTATCCGGCGCTTGCCAAAAATCCGAAGCTGGAAGTTGCGGGTTATCCGGTCTCGGTGATCGTCAATGGCCAGAAGGCCATGCCGGCTCTGGGCGGGATGTTCTCCGACCAGCAGGTTGCCGATGTGACCAATTACATCCGCACCCATTTCGGCAACAACTACAAGGACAAGGTGACGCCCGCCGACGTGAAGGCAGCGCGTCCCTGAACGATCATCCGAGAAAGGAATGACGATATGAACAAGGCTCTGAAATACGCATGCGTTGCGGCGCTGGGCGCCGGCCTTTTCGTTTCCGGCGCAATCGCCGCCGACATGGTGGTGCGCAATCAGGACGGCAAGGCGCCCTTTGCCAGCTCGGTGAAAGTGCCGGCCGGCTATGACACCTATTATGTCAGCGGCTCGACCGGGGAGGGCGCCGACACGGCCGCTCAAACCGCGGCCACCTTGACCGGTCTCAAGGCGGAGCTTGCCAAGCACGGCCTGACCTTCGGGGATGTGGTGCAGGCGCATGTCTTCCTGGTCGGCGACCCGGCCAAGGGCGGCAAGATGGATTTTGCCGGAATGAATTCCTCGTGGCTCAAGGAATTCGGCACGACGGCTCAGCCCAACAAGCCGGCCCGCGCGACGGTTCAGGTTGCGTCTCTGGTCGGTTCGACGGACCTGGTCGAAATCGAATTGGTCGCGGTCAAAAAGCCTCGCTGATTTTCCAGCAACTGGCTTTCACAGCAAGCGGGCGCCTTTGGCGTCCGCTTTTTTTTTGATGTCGCATTCGCGCAACAGCCGCTGAGCGGCCCAGCTGACATTTCGTCGTTGGATTACAAGCTGTTGCTTTCGTTATGGAATGCCAAAACCCCGATTGACACTGGGGCGCCGCCACAATGGCATACGCTGTACATAAGTTGGATAAAGGCGGCAATTTCTGTCGTTTTTAGGCACCAACATTATCACTAGGCAGTAGACACCTATCCATTAGTGCAATATCACCCCGCGAGCCGGCCAAATTTCTAGGCCTATATGGGAGGATTATAATCTCTTGGTATTACCAAGAAGGTTGGCTCCTCCCGCGTGTTTAGAAGACCAACAATCAGGGGAATATCCACGTGCTGAATCTGAAAAACTCCTTGCTCATTGGCGCGTCCGTAACGGCATTCGCCGTTATCGCGGCGCCAGCCATGGCGCAAAACGCTGAAAATGAAACCGTGGTTGTGACCGGTACCCGCGTGCAGGGCATGACGGCCGCCGACAGCGCCGCGCCCATCACCGTCCTGGGCAGCGACTCGCTGACCCGCGGCGCCGGCTCGTCCGACCTGCGGCAGGCCCTGGGCCAGACCGTTCCGTCCTTCAACGTGGAAGCGGTGGGCGGCGACCTCGCCAACCTGACGCTTTCGGCCGCCCTTCGTGGTCTTTCGCCCAACGCGACCCTGGTGATGGTGAACGGCAAGCGCCGTCACGGCACCGGCAATCTGCACGTTCTCGGCGGTGCTTTCGGCGGCAGCGCGGCGCCCGATATTTCGCTGATCCCGACCGCGGCGATCGACCATATCGAAGTGTTGATGGACGGCGCCGCCGCCCAGTACGGCACCGACGCCATCGCCGGCGTGGTCAACATCATGCTCAAGAAGAAGTCGTCCGGCGGCAAGGTGGAAGTCACCAGCGGCCAGAATTACAGCAATGAAGGCCAGACCTACGACATCGCCTTCAACATGGGCATGCCCCTGTTCGACAAGGGCTTCGCCAATATCACGGTCGACAAGAAGTTCCACAACTTCACCCAGAATGGCGGTCCGGACAATCGCCTGATCGACGCCAACGGCAACACCGTGCCGGAAGGCTCGATCGGTGTTGGTGGCACCCCGGGCAATCCGACCAATGTTGCGAACGCCGCTGGCGTCGTGCCTTGCACGGGCGGCGTCTGCATTCCCTTGGCGCAGCGTCAGGCCATTCCCGGCTATCCGCGCACCAACCATATTTCGGGCGATGCTGCGTTCCAGCTGACCACCGCGATGGTGAATGCGGGCTACGATATCTCCGACAATGTTCAGCTCTATGGCTTCGGCAGCTATGGCCATCGCTTCGCCAAGGCGAACGAAAATGACCGTCTGCCGACCCAGGTCATCGCGGCGCCAGGCTCCAGCCAGCCTTGCTCGGCCACCAATCGGCAGGGCTACAACACGGCGACCCTGGCGAACGGCATCACTCCGGTCTGCGCTATCGGCGTCGATACCGGCAAGGGCGCGGGCGTTCTGCCGTTGGGCAACAATGGCCTGAACTCCAATGGCCTGATCATGTCTTCGGGCCAGGCGGGCACCCTCTATACGCCCGGCGAGTTGGTCTTCGCGCCGAAGGGCTTCAATCCGCAGGAAGTGCTGAAGGAAGACGATTATCAGTACAATGCGGGCGTGAAGTTCAACGTGCTCGGCTGGGATGTCGACGCCAACATGGGTTATGGCAAGGACATCGACAACATCTACACCTGGAACTCGGGCAACCGCTCGCTGTTCATCGACACCCACCAGTCGCCGACCAACTTCTATGACGGTACCTTCACCGCCTCGGAATTTGTCGGAACCGTCGACGCGACCCATCCCTTCAATGTCGGCATGGCGTCGCCTCTGACCGTTGGCGTGGGCCTGGAAGCCCGCGAAGACTCCTACTCGATCCGTCAGGGCGATTTTGCCTCTTCCTATAAGGAAGGTGCGCAGTCCTTCCCGGGCTTCGCGGCGACCGACGCGGGCGTCCACAGCCGCAAGAACTATGCGGGTTACATCGATCTGGCGCTGGCTCCCATTCCGGAGTTGCAGCTCGATGTCGCCGGCCGGTTCGAGCATTACACCGACTTCGGCGATGCCAAGATCGGCAAGATCACGGCCCGTTATGACATCACGCCGGAATTCGCGGTTCGTGGCACCCTGTCGACTGGCTTCCGTGCGCCGACCCTGGCGGAAGAGTTCTATTCGGCGACCAACGTCACCCCGACCGCTGCCACCGTGCAGCTGCCGGCGAACTCGGCCGCTGCCAAGGTCCTCGGCATCCAGAACTTGAAGCCTGAGAATTCGACCCAGTACAGCGTGGGCATCGTTGCCCACCCGCTGGCCGATCTCAGTGTCACGGTCGATGCGTATAGCATCGCCCTGGGCAACCGCATCGTCTTGACCAGCACCATCAACAATGTCGGCGGCGCGATCAATTCGCCGCTGGTCACCGACGCGATCCTGGCGCACGGCAACACGCTGGATCCAACGGTGGTGCAGTCGGGCGTCACCTCCTTCATCAACGGCATCAACACCCTGACCCAGGGCGTCGATCTGACGGTCAATTACCCGACCGACTTCGGCGACTATGGTCTGGTCGATTGGACCTTGGCCGGCAACTACACCCAGACGTCGGTATCGAGCATTGTTCCGGTGCCGGCGGTGTTGTTGGCGTCCACGCCGAACGCGACCTTCTTCAACTTCTCGGGTCTGTTCGGGATCACCCACCGGGCGCCGCAGGAGAAGATCAACCTGGCGGCCAACTGGTCGCTGGACAAGTTCGGCGTCACCCTCCGCGAAACCTATTACGGTCCGGTCCACGGCTTCGGTACGCCGAACGGTGGCGCGCCGTTCTACACGGAGAACCAGGCCGCGGTCGGCATCACCGATCTGGAAGCTCGGTATGACGTGACCGATCAGCTGCAGTTCGCCATCGGCGGCAACAACATCTTCAGCATCCGCCCGAACACGGCGCCGTTCGTGACCAATACGCCCAACCCCAACACGGGTGCGGCGCAGCTGGTCAACACCGGCTCCAACATCGACCGCAACTATATCGGTTCGGCCTACAATCCGAACGGCGGCTACTACTACGGCCGTATCAGCTACAACTTCTAAGTCCGGTCTGACATAGGATCTGACTTGTTATCAGCCCGCCCATCTCCAACCGGAGATGGGCGGGTTTTCTTTGGCTATTGTCTAAGGCAGGACCTCAAGGTAGCTTCAGCGCCAACGGACCCGAAGCGGTCCGACGCGCTCGGGCTGGTATTGCGGCGATAAACCAACATCTTGGGAGGATGTTCATGGGTACCATTCGCAGTGATGCGATGAGAGCTGGCGTGGCCAAAACGGCCGCAATGTTCAGCGAATCTCGCGCGTGCTGCCGGGGCAGCCATCTCCAGTCTCTGTTCTGAATTTCCGATGGCGGCCCAAAAGCCGCTGCTTGATCCCGCGGCCGCGTTCATGCGCGCCGCTTCACTCCATGTGTGTTGAGAAGGCGAAGAATATGACATCGACGAAGACGAAACTGATTGCCGGCGCTGGCCTGATGGCGCTGATGCTGGGTGGGTCCATGGCCTTTGCCCAGACCGGACAGAATGTGGATTGGACGGCTTATACTGGCGATATCACCGGCAGCCGCTTCAAGTCGCTGGACCAGATCAACGCCTCCAACTTCTCCAAGCTGGAAGTGGCGTGGCGCTTCAAGACCGACAATCTGGGCAACCGGCCGGAATTCAAGTTGGAAGGCACGCCGCTGGAAATCGGTGGCGTGATCTACACCACCGCCGGTTCGCGGCGCGCAGTGGTCGCTCTCGATGCGGTGACCGGTGAACTTCTTTGGGTGCATGGCGAGAAGGAAGGCGCGCGCGGCGCTGCCGCGCCTCGCCAGCTGTCCGGCCGTGGCGTCTCCTATTGGAGCGACGGCAAGGAAGCCCGCGTCCTCTATGTCACGCCGGGCTATCAGCTGATCGCGCTGGACGCCAAGACCGGTCAGCGGATTCCTAGCTTCGGCACCAATGGCGCCGTCGACTTGAAGGCAGACGACGACCAGAAGATCTCGCCCGACCTGACGACTGGCGAGATCGGCTTGCATTCGACGCCGACCGTGGTGGGCGATCGCGTGCTGGTGGGTTCGGCCTTCCGCGAAGGCTTCACGCCTTCCAGCTTCAAGAACAACAAGGGTTCGGCGCGCGCTTTCGATGTGCGCACCGGCAAGCGCATCTGGCAGTTCCGCACCATTCCGCAGAAGGGTGAGCCGGGCGCGGAAACCTGGCTGGACGGCTCCAACGAATATACCGGCAATACCGGCGTGTGGACGCAAATCACCGCCGACCCGGTGGCCAACCTGGCCTACCTGCCAGTGGAATCTCCCACTTCCGACTTCTATGGCGGCAAGCGTCATGGCAACGGCCTTTATGGCAACAGCCTGGTGGCGGTCGATCTGGATACCGGTAAGCCCAAATGGCATTTCCAGTTTATCCATCACGAAATCTGGGACTATGACATGTCCTCGGCGCCGCTCCTGATGGACGTCAATATCGACGGCAAGGCCCGGAAGGTGGTCGCGAACCCGTCCAAGATGGGCATGCTTTATGTATTCGACCGCATTACCGGCAAGCCGGTGTGGCCGATGCCGGAGACGAAGGTGGAGAAGGGCAATGTGCCCGGCGAATGGTATTCGCCGACCCAGCCCATTCCGTCCAAGCCCAAGCCCTATACGCGCACGGGGACCTCAGTCGATCAGCTGATCGACTTCACCCCGGCGCTGCGCGCCGAGGCGGTGGAATTGGCGAAGAAGTTCAAGCTTGGCCCAATTTTTACCCCGCCGGTGGTGTCCACCCCTCAGCAGCTCGGCACCTTCCTTCCGGGCACGGCTTCGGGCGGCACCAACTGGCCGGGTGGCTCTTTCAATCCGGAGACCCACACAGTCTTTACCTATGGCTGTGATGGCTGCCAGAACTTGACGGGGCTCGTGCCGCCACCTCCGGGCTTCACCGATCTGCCTTATGTCGTCGGTCAGGTGGGTGTGCCTGTGACGATGGTCGATGCCGCTGGCGCCGGCGAAGGCGCCGACGCGTCGCCCGCTCCCAAGCGGGCTACACCGCCCGCCCCCAGGGGAGGCAACGCGGTCCGCGCCGCCGTCCAAGGCTTGCCACTGATGAAGCCGCCCTATGGCACGATCAGCGCCATCAATGTCGACAAGGGTGAAATCGTCTGGCAGGTCGCTCATGGCGACACGCCGGACAATATCCGCAACCATCCGGCGCTGAAGGGGCTCAATATTCCCCGCACGGGCCAAGCCGCCCTCAGCATTGGCAATATGCTGACCAAGACTTTGGTGGTTGCGGGCGATCCTCAGATCACCACCACGCCTGAACATCCGCGTGGCGCCATGCTGCGCGCCTATGATCAGGCGACCGGCAAGGAAGTCGGCAATGTGCTGATGCCCGCGCCGCAGTCGGGCTCGCCCATGACCTATATGGTCAACGGCAAGCAGTACATCGTGGTGGCGATCTCGGGCGGCAATTATTCGGGCGAATATGTTGCCTACACCCTCCCGGACAACGGCTAACGATCGGATACGGACAACCATCATGCGTAACAGAATTGCCGTGCTTGCAAGCGCTCTTGCACTCTTTGCCGTCGCCGGTGGCGCGGCATGGGGGCAGGGCGCTGCGTCTGTGCTGAATGGCGCCTATACCGACGCCCAGGCGCAGAGGGGCGCTGACCAGTTCTCAGCCCATTGCGCGGCCTGTCATGGCTCGGGCCTCACCGGAAACGGTGAGGCCCCCGCCCTGGTCGGAGGAGAATTCATCTCCAACTGGGCCGGGCTGACGCTTGGTGATTTGTTCGAGCGTATCCGCACCACCATGCCGCAGGACAATCCCGGCAAGCTCAGCCGGGGTCAGTATGCGGAAATCCTGTCCTTCATCCTCAGGTCCAATGGCTATCCCGCCGGACAAAAAGAAATGGATTCGCGGACGGAATTCCTGAAGGCCGTGGCTTTCGTTCCACCAGTTCCCGGCGGGCACGCCCAGGCTGCTCCGGCGCCTGCGGCTCCGGCCGCTCAAACGGCGCAAGCTGCTGCGCCGGCAGCGGGCGGGCAGGCACGGGCTCCCCGTCCTCCGATGTTTCCGCCGGCCGATCTGAAGGCGCTGGACGCGGCCAATCAGGCGTCTGGTGTGCTGTCAACGACCGCCAACGATCCGCGCAACGCGCCGAACATTCAGCCCAACTCCTATGTCAGCGACGAGCATTTCTTCAAGCTGCCGGACGGGCGCAAATTCGGCTCTTCGTCCAGCGTGGCGGTCGACAGCAAGGGGCATATCTGGGTGGCGGAACGCTGCGGCGCCAACAATTGCGCCGGCAGCCCCGTCAATCCGGTTGTCGAGTTCGACGCCAAGGGCAATTACATCAAGTCCTTCGGCGCGGGCATGATCCTGTTCCCGCACTCGCTCTTCATCGATAAGAAGGATCATCTGTGGATCGCGGACGGTCATGTCGATGCCGCGGCCAAGAAGGGCAATGTCGTTCTGGAATTCGATGCCAGCGGCAAGCTGCTCCGGACCATGGGCACGCCGGGCGCGTCCGGAAATGATTCCAAGACCTTCAACGAGCCCAATTCGGTCCTCGTGGCGCCGAACGGCAACATCTTCATTGCCGATGGCCATGAAGCAGGCCCCGGACACAATGCCCGCGTGATGAAGTTCGATTCCAAGGGCGATTTCATCAAGCAATGGGGCGAACACGGGATCGGCGGCGGCCAGTTCGACGTGCCGCATACCCTGGCGATGGACTCCAAAGGCAATCTTTATGTCGGGGACCGCTGGAACAACCGCATCCAGTCCTTCACCCAGGATGGCAAACTCTTGAAGATCTACACCCAGTTCGGCCGGCCGAGCGGGATCTATATCGACAAGAACGACATCCTCTATTCGACCGATTCCGAATCCCGGTCGCCGATGGGCTATGGCTATCACCCGGGCTGGAAGCGGGGCATTCGCATTGGCAGCGTGAAGGACGGGATCGTCACCGCCTTCATTCCTGACACCGATCCCAACCCCGATGCCGGCGCCACCAGCGGCGGCGAGGGTATCTGGGCCGACAACAAGGGCAATGTGTACAGTGCTCAGGTCGGGCAGCGGAACATCGTCCGTTACGCCAAGCAGTAGGTTCCCTCTTTTCCCTACGGAAACTATTTGCAGGCCCGGCAATTCCTACGTTAGGGTCCAAGACGCGCGCCATTCTTGGCCGCGTCTTGGCGTGGGGACGACGGCATGGACGAGAAAACCAAGAAGCACGGCTTCCACCCGGTTTATCTCCTCCTGATCGTTCCCTTTATCGCCTTGCTCTGGGTGCCGTTCTATAACCGCATAGAACCGCAGGTCTTCGGCATTCCCTTCTTCTACTGGTACCAGACGGTATGGACCTTCCTGGGGACGGTCTGCACCATTCCTGTCTATCTTTATGAAGAGAGGAAGGGGAAATGAGCGCCAATCCCGTCGCGCTGACCGTATTCCTGCTTCTCTTCTTCGCCACCGCCGGTCTTGGTTTCTATGCGACCAAGATGAAGACGGTGAATCTCAGCGACCTGGGGCAATGGGGCCTGGGCGGACGCAGTTTCGGCACTTTGATCGCCTGGTTTCTTCTGGGCGGTGACATTTACACCGCCTACACCTTTGTGGCCGTTCCCGCTCTGGTTGCCGGCGCGGGCGCGACGGGCTTTTTTGCGGTGCCTTTCACCATCCTGATGTATCCGGTGCTGTTCGTGGTGATGCCCCGCCTTTGGTCGGTGGCGCACAAGCATGGCTATGTCACGGCTGCGGATTTCGTGCGCGGGCGCTTCGGCAGCCGGGGGCTTGCCCTTGCGGTCGCCGCGACCGGCATCGTTGCCACCGTCCCCTATATCGCGCTGCAGTTGATGGGCATGCAGATCGTGTTCGCGGGCATGGGCCTTAATTTCACGCTCAATCTTCCCGGGATTGGAGCTTTCCACGATCTGCCGCTGTTGGTCGCCTTCCTGGTGCTGGCGATCTACACCTATCATAGCGGCTTGCACGGCACCGCCATCATCTCGGTGGCAAAAGGCATCCTGGTCTATGTCGCGGTGCTGGCGGCGGTGGTCGTGATCCCAATCGAGCTGGGCGGCTATGGCAAGATCTTCGCCGCCGCCAATCCGTCCACCCTGCTTTTGGGCCATGGGACGGCGAACAATCTGGGGCCGCAATTCTCTTTTGCCTCGCTGGCGCTGGGTTCGGCCCTGGCCTTGTGGCTTTATCCCCATTCCATCACCGGCGTGTTCTCGTCATCGAGCCGCAGCGTGCTCAAGCGCAATGCCTTCCTGCTTCCCAGCTTCACCTTTGCGCTGGCCCTGATCGCGCTTTTGGGGGTGATGGCGGTTGCGGCTGGCGTCAAAGGGATGCCGGAATATGCCGAAGGATATCGGATCTTCGGCAACAATTTCGCTATTCCGGCTTTGTTCCTCCATTCCTTCTCGCCATGGTTCGCCGGGCTCGCCTTCGCCGCCATCGGCGTAGGCGCGCTGGTGCCCGCGGCAATCATGGCCATCTCCTGCGGCAACCTCTTCACCCGCAACATCTATAAAGAATTCATCGCGCCCGATTGCACCCCCGCCACCGAATCCCGGGTGGCCAAGATCATGTCGTTGGTGACCAAATTGGCGGCCCTGTTCTTTGTCGTGGCGCTGCAAAGCTCCTACGCGATCAACCTCCAGCTTCTGGGCGGCATCTGGATCTGCCAGACCCTGCCTTCGGTGATGTTGGCGCTCTATACGCCGCGCCAGTTGAACGCCCCCGGGCTGCTCCTGGGCTGGCTGGCGGGCATGGTGACGGGCACCTGGATGGCGGTCGCCCTGCAGTTCAGGGGGGCGGTCTATTCGCTGGACCTGTTCGGTTTCACGATTCCCTGCTACGCCGCCCTGATCGCGCTGCTGCTCAACATCATCGTTGCCTATGTTGTCAGCTTCCTTGTCCGTGCGATCGCGAATCCCCCGGTGCGGGACGAAACGATGGCGGAGGATTATCTCTAGAGACTTACGCGGCGGAAACGTCGCATGATCCGCGATTGCGGATGTGATGATTCTTACGTTAGGTTCACAAACGCCGCCGCATCAGGCGGCATTTTATTGTCCTAAGGGAAGCTATGGGGCGGAATTTTCATTCGGTCTATCTCTGGATCGTCGTGCCATTCGTGGCGCTGCTGTGGGTACCGTTTTTCAATCGCACCACGCCCGAATTTTTCGGCATTCCCTTCTTCTACTGGTACCAGATGCTTTGGACCGTCCTGGGTTCACTCTGCATTGTGCCGGTCTATCTCTTCAAAAAGCGCCAACGCGCCAACAACAAGCAGAATCCCAGGGAGTGACGATATATGAGTGGTGAATCTTTAAGGAACCGCTGGCTCATTGCGGGCCCCGCATTGCTGGTACAGATGTGCCTCGGCTCGGTCTATGCCTGGAGCGTGTTCGTCAAACCCTTGATGGCCAGCGAAGGCTGGAGCCAGATTCAAGTCACGCTCACCTTCAACATGGCGATGGCGTGCCTGGGTATCGGCACCGTGATCGGTGGCTGGTGGCAGGACAAGGTCGGTCCCCGCATCGTCACCACCTTCGCGGGCGTGATTTACGGCCTGGGCTTTTTGATCGCATCCTGGTCCGTCGATCATCATTGGCTGCCGGGCGTCTATCTCGGCTATGGCCTCTTCAGCGGCTTGGGCATGGGGCTGGGCTATATCTGCCCGGTGGCGATGATCACCAAATGGTTTCCCGACAAGCGCGGCCTGATGACCGGCGTAAATGTGATGGGCTTCGGCGTCGCCGCCCTGATCATGGGCCCGATCGCCTCCAAACTGATCATCTCGTCCGGCGTGCCCAACACGCTGATGTATTTCGGCCTGGTCTATGGCGCGATCGTGATCGTCAGCTCGCAGATTTTCATCAATCCGCCCCAGAATTGGGTACCGGAAGGCTGGGTGCCCACCGGCAAAGTCTCCAAGAACGCCAGCGCCGTCCATTATACCCCCAAAGAAGCGCTTTCGACCGGCCGTTTCTGGATGCTGTGGGCGATGCTGTCGCTGAACACCTCGGCCGGCATCATGATCGTGAGCCAGGCATCGCCGCTTGCCCAGCAGCAGCTGGGCGTTGACGCTGCCGTCGCCGCGGCCATTGTGGGCATCATCGGCATCTTCAACGGTGGTGGACGCATCGTCTGGGCCTGGATCTCCGACAAGATCGGCCGTGCTCAGGCGTACTTCCTGATCTTCGCGTGCCAGATTCCGCTCTTCCTCTATCTGCCCACCGTGCACGATGTGGTGATCTTCACCGTCGTGGTCTGCGCCATCGAGCTTTGCTATGGCGGCGGTTTCGGCGTGATGCCGTCCTTCACGGCGGATTTCTTCGGCTCCAAATATGTGGGCGGAATCTACGGCTTCATCCTGCTGGGCTGGGGCTTCGCCGCGATCCCGTCGCCGCTTCTCATGGCCTATATCCATGAAAAGACCGGCGAGTATTCGACCGCCATCATCGCGCTGGGCGTGGTGCTGATCTTCGCGCTGATCATTCCGATCCTGGCCTACCGCGCCGGCAATCGCATGGTGGCCGAAGCGGCGGGCGAAAAGGCCTAATCCTTAGGGGTCAGAGACTGCGAAGATGACGGACGGGGCGGCCTGGAGCGATAGCTTCCACGGCCGCCACGATCCCATCGGAGTCGATGCCGTAATGCCGGTACAACTCCGCCAAAGAGCCGGTCTGGCCGAAATGCTCGACCCCGAGCGAGCGGGTGTGGTGGCCCAGGACCGCGCCCAGCCAGCCCAAGGTGGCGGGATGGCCGTCCAGCACCGTGACGATGCCGCAATGACGGGGCAGAGGGGCCAGGAGCCGCTCGATATGGCTGGTGGCATGGGCAAGGCCGCTTTCGCGTGCCCGCTGCGCCGCGGTCCATCCGGCATTCAGCCGGTCGGCCGAGGTCACGGCCAGAAGACCGATATCCTTGCGATCTTCGGCCAGCCGGCCGATGGCGGCGATGGCTTCGGGCGCGACTGCCCCTGAGTAGGCGATGATCGCTTCCGCATTGGGTCCCGGCGCGCGCAGCCAATAGGCACCATCCACGATCGCCTGCGACCGTTCCGGCGTCATGGCGCGGCGGGGCTGCTCCAAGGGGCGGGTCGAGAGACGCAAATAGACCGATCCGCCGGTGGCGTCGCGCAACCAGGAACGGGCGTCCGGCTCCGCATCGCCGCTGCGCTGCATATAGTCGAAGGCGAAGCGCATCATCACAGATAGTTCGTCGACGAAGGCCGGTTCGAACGCGGCCAAGCCGTCCTGCGCCATGCCGATCAACGGCGTTCCGATCGACTGATGGGCGCCGCCTTCGCCGGAGAGTGTGATGCCCGACGGTGTCGCCACCAAAAGGAAACGGGAATCCTGGTAACAGGCATAATTCAGCGCATCCAATCCGCGGGCGATGAAGGGATCATACAGCGTGCCGACCGGCAGTAGCCGTGTCCCGAACAGCTGGTGTGACAGGCCGAGCGCGGAGAGCAGGATGAATAAATTCATCTCGGCGATGCCCAGTTCCATATGCTGGCCTTCGGGCGCGAAATCCCAGACATAAGTCGAAGGGATTTTCTCGGCGCGGAATGTGTCTTTCGATTGCTGGCGCGCGAACAGCTTGCGGCGATTGACCCAGCCGCCGAGATTGGTGGAGACGGTCACATCGGGCGAAGTGGTGACGATGCGGTCGGCAAAGGCTTCGCCGCTGCGCGCAATCTCCGCCAGGATCAAGCCGAAGCCTTGCTGGGTGGACATCAGGCTTTCGGTTTTCGGCTGCGGCAGGACTTCCGGGATCGGGACGATCGGCGCATTCAGCTTGCGCTTGGGGTCCTGCGCGAAAGGCACCTGTTTGAGGAAATCCTCGATCTGCTCTTCAGGAAGCCCAGCGCCTTCAAACTTGTCCCACTCATGGCCTTCGCGCACGCCGTTGGCGGCGCGGAATGCGGCCATCTGGGTTTCGGTCATCAGCCCGGCGTGATTGTCCTTGTGGCCCTGCAAGGGCAGGCCGAAGCCCTTCACCGTATAGGCGATGAAGACGGTGGGGCGCTTGTCGTTGGCGCGGCTTTCGAAAGCGTCGAGCACGGTCGGCATGTCATGACCGCCCAGATCGGACATCAGCTTGGCCAGCTCATCGTCGTTGCGCTTTGCGATCAGCGCGCTCACCGGTCCTTGATCGCCCAGCTCGTCATTCAGCCGCTTGCGCCACGCCGCGCCGCCCTGAAACAGCAAGGACGAATAGAGCGAATTGGGGCAGGCATCGATCCAGGCACGCAGCTTTTCGCCGCCCGGCTCGGCAAAGGCCGATTGCAGCAAGGTGCCGTATTTGAGGACCACCACCTCCCAGCCGAAAGCGCGAAACAGGGCCTCCAGCCGCGAGATCAACCCTTCGCGCGCGATCGCGTCCAGGCTCTGGCGATTGTAATCGATGATCCACCACAGATTCTCGACGCCCTGTTTCCAGCCTTCCAGCAGTGCCTCGAAAATATTGCCTTCATCCATTTCCGCATCGCCGATCAGGGCGATCATGCGGCCGGTGGCGCGGTCCCTGGCCCAGCCATGCGCCTGCACATAGTCCTGCACCAGGCTGGCGAAGAGGGTCTGGGCCACGCCAAGCCCCACCGAGCCGGTGGAGAAGTCCACCATTTCGCCGTCCTTGGTGCGAGAGGGGTAGGATTGCGCGCCTTTGTAGCCGCGGAAATTGATCAGCTTCTCCCGGCTCTGGCGGCCCAAAAGATACTGAATGGCATGAAAGGCGGGACCGGCATGCGGCTTCACCGCCACCCGGTCTTCGGGCTTCAGCACCGCGAAATAAAGCGCTGTCAGGATGGTGGCGAGCGAGGCGGACGAGGCCTGATGGCCGCCAACTTTCAGCCCGTCGTCATTGTCGCGAAGGTGATTGGCATTGTGGATGGTCCAGCTTGCCAGCCAGAGGACTTTCTTCTCCAACTCAGCCAGAGCGGGCAGGCGGACGTCGGACATGGCGGTCTCCGGAAGCTGGTTTCAGGACGCTGGTCAGGTCGGCGGAAGCCCACTATATGCTTGTACGGGGGAGATGCAGAATATCATCCGACGCAAAACGCCCATGCGCCTTCCCGGTCTGATCCTCGCCCTCCTGCTGCTGTTCCTGATGGCGCCGGCTTTCGCCGCCGATGCTCCGGCGCCCGGTTCGGCATCCGCGCGCGAATTTGTCGAATGCATCGGCTGTCCCCAGATGGTGGCGATTCCGGCGGGCAAATTCCTGATGGGCAGTCCGGCCTCGGAGCCGGGGCGTTTCGATTCCGAAGGCCCGCAGCATGTGGTCCAGGTGAAGGCCTTCGCGCTGGGCAAATACGACATTACCAGCCAGCAATTTTTGGCGTTTCTGGCCGCCACCCGTTATCAGCCTGCGCCCTGCAACAAGACATTGAATCTGGGCTGGCATCTGGGCGGGCGTGGGCTTGCCTATCCGCCGTCAGAGAATGAGCCGCCCGATTGGCCGGCGGTCTGCCTGGATCAGAGGGATGCCCTGGCTTTCATCGCCTGGCTGAATGGGCAAGTGAAAGCGGAGCATCCCGCGCTCGCCAATCGCGCGGGACCATACCGGCTACCCAGCGAGGCTGAGTGGGAATATGCCGCCCGCGCCGGCACCACGGGCGCGCGCTGGTGGGGCGATGCTATCGGCAGCGGCGACGCCAATTGCAATGGCTGCGGCAGCCAATGGGATAATCGCGTGCTTGCGCCGGTCGATGCCTTCAGAGTCAACCCGTTCGGCCTTTACGGGCTTTTGGGGAATGCCTGGGAATGGACTGCCGATTGCTGGCATCCCAGCTATGTCGATGCACCCAAGGATGGCAGCGCCTGGATGTCGTCAGATTCATCGCCGGGCAAAGGTGGCGACTGCACCAAGCATGTGATCCGCGGCGGTTCGTGGAACAATGTGCCGATCTTCATCCGCTCGGCGGCGCGCAATGGCGCGGCCAATAGCGGCGGCGAATATGATTACTCCAGTCTGGCCGGATTTCGCGTCGCGCGGGATCTGCCTTGATTGTTGCCCCCATCTGTCTTCCTCAGGCAAGCCTTCGGGAGACATCTTCCCCCGCCAATGGCTTCGCCATGCGGGGGAAGAAAGCCTGTGCCAAGGCGCGCTAGCGCAGTACCGATTTTGGG
>Ga0105240_10005940_pt1 | contig 18085 bp, 18 predicted proteins | sample KBSC54metaG_FD_80426 | JGI IMG/M metagenome (GOLD analysis project Ga0105240, IMG submission 80426) | Corn rhizosphere microbial communities from Kellogg Biological Station, Michigan, USA - KBS C5-4 metaG | ecosystem: Host-associated > Plants > Roots > Rhizosphere > Soil | place: Michigan, USA...
ACGGAGCTGCGGGCATCTGCAATGGCGGAGGAGGGGCGAGTGCGATGGTGATTGAAAAGCTCCTGTAACGGTGACCAGGCCTAAGAAAGGGTCAGCCAGAAATTTCCTTTGCTTCACGGACGTTCTTAAAATATTCCTTTATCAGGGCGGTACATAACTTTTTGCGCTTTACGTTAAGCCGCACCTGTGCGGCATTTCTCAACCCCTCATCGGCCATGATCTTCCTGGCCTCGTAATTGGCCTCCGCCATGGTTTCATTCACCTGCCGCTGGGCGGGACTCAGCACGCGCCGGCTCATGTCCGGATAATTGCTCACCACGGTCTTATCGCCGTACTGCCTGAATACCAGCTGTTTACCTATTTGGCCAGAGAGTTCTTTCAATAGCAGGTTATTACTGATCGCCATATTTTCTTTTTACTGTTTGCATGATGTCTTTGATACCTCACATCAGACACTAAAGTTAAGATAATTATAAGATTATCCTAAGGTTATCTTAAGGTTTAAAACTTATGATAACCTTAGGATGACCTTAAGATAATACTAATATGATAGGTGTATCAGAGGTGACTATGTCGATCATGTTAGAAAAGCGAAGCTGTGCCGTGCTCAAAAAAAGTATAGCTGCCTGTCTAGGTTGTAATTTTTGTGGCCTTTGTGTTTGTATTAGTTTGGTACCTTACTGACGGCTATCCTCCAACGAGGCTCCTCTGTACAAATGGATGCTTATGATGGATTAAATCCGAAGACGGGCAGCTTCACGCGGGTTCACTTGGACGACTACCAGGAGCGGGTGAGCTACGATCCGAATGGGAATATACTCATTTATGACCGGCATGGGGATGCCACCCGCTAGTCAATCCGGCATTTTCAGGGAGCCCCTACATAAATCAGGGAGCTGCAGCGCTCTCTATCTCCGAGTGCTTTAAAATTGGAAATCGCGCCGGTTAAAAACCCATTGAATAGCGAAGTGCGCCCGGTCTTATATTTTTCACTCAGCAGGCTGATATAAAAACTATCGAACCACATAGGCTCCATCCGCACCAGTTTGAATCCGCTGGCTTCCAGCAGGTATTTCATGGAGTCCGGGGAGAAATGGTAGAGGTGGCGCGGCACATCGTAAGCGGCCCAGTTCGCCTGGTATTTCATACCGTCGAAGCTGGTATAGTTCGGAACGGCAATAAACAGTTTGCCGGCAGGTTTCAGCAAGCTTTTTATGCGCGCCAGATAGGAATGCAGTTCATGCACATGCTCCAGCACATGCCAAAGACTGATGGCATCGAAAGAGGCGGCCGGCAGCGTCTGAAAATCTCCAGCAGGCAGCAAGACCGCCTGATGGCGGGTCAGCGCCATTTTACGCGCCGTCTCATCCGGTTCAATTCCCCGGCTTTGCCAGCCCTGCTGATTCATAAACTGAACAAATGCGCCCGTGCCGGCGCCCAGATCCAGATGCGCCCCCTGCTTTAATCCGGTAATAGAGCGAATCAGTTTGCATTTTGTATCCAGGGTATGATTTCGCACCCGGTGATATAAAGTATTGATCAGCCCCTTACGGGTATCGCTATGCGAAATATAATTCTCCGACTGATAGTAGCGCGCGCTGTTTCCCTGGTCCGGCGCATTCCGGGTAAATCGCAGGGAACAATGATTACACTCCCATATTTCGAACCATTCTCCGGAAACCGTATGGTCGCGGGCTTTCAGGGCAAAATGTGTCTGTTCGCTTTTACATACGGGACATTGGTCGGAAGAAGAACGGACAGCATCCATCGTCATTAAGAGGAGTTATTGGCAGAAAGGTAAAAATTATTTATTCAATTGAACCTGCTGTTGATTCCCGGTTGAGTCTACTTTCCAGCCATGAGATGAAAAATGAAACAGTATGATCAGCGCCGCGGCGATACCGGTGATCAGGGCAACGAGCCACCAGAGGCGGTTGCCGTGCACCGGTTCTTCAGCGAACCACTTACTCATTTCATCGCTCGTCCTTTCCTGATCGCCCACGAGTAACTTATGATGTGCATCGGCACGAACGAGTTTTTCCGCGGGCACAGGCTGAAGAAAAAAAGGGTTTTCCAGGATGGAATCAAACAGGATATTCCCTTCCCCATCCTTTCTCAATGAGCCTACACCTTCCCAGACCGCTTCCTGCAGATGGTTTATCTGGTCACGCAGTCTAAAAGCAAATTCATTGTATTGACGCAGCGCTTCATATTCCGGGATCTGTTGCCTGGCTGCCAGGTAAGAAAAAAAATCTTTATCCGGCGAATCAAAATATTTATCGAAGCGGAAATAATAAACAGGCGGAATCATGGTTCGTGAACCCGTGTCCGGTTTTGCAGGCAGGGTTTCCAGCAGGATGGTGCCCAGTCCAGGGATACTGATGCTCTTATGCTGAAAAAGATATTTGTTGAGGATGGCGTACATATTTCAGGTGATCATTTTTTTCCTCCAAAAGAAAAAATAACACCCCCTAAGATATTAAATCCATACACAGGATACTGATTCCAGCGCTGGTATTTATCGTTCAGAATATTATTCATTTGCAACCAGAGGTTTAACTGACGGGTGATCCTGAATTCCAGACCGGCATTCAGGTCAAATCCTCCGCTTCCTGTTTGCGCGAGCTTATCCACCCCGCGGTAGGAAGCACCGTCAAATGCCCAAAGATCAGCTTTTAGCCAGAGGTCCTTCAATATTTCCCAGCGCATATTTGCATTCAGCTCCAGGGGAAGCATTCCCCAGGCACGGTATTCCTGTTTGGCTTTCAAATTCCGGAGGGTGAGCCCCGCAGTAATAGAGAATTGCTCACCCTGTATATAACTCATCTCCCCATGTACATTGAATACGTTGAGCTTGGGTTCGTAGATCAGTCTGAAATTTTTCCCGTCCAGGCTGTCATTCAGAAACAAAGGCATGTTATGGTATTCACTCATTCCGGCCTTTGCGAGATAGGAAATATGATTGCTGAGCGATCCTTTAAATCCTCCGTAGAATTCCTGAACCCGGGTATTCAGCAGATCCGTAGGTTGCCATAACCAGGGATTGATGGTTGAGAACCGCTGATAAGAACCTTTTTCATAAAAACCGTCGAATACGGCAAAAAGGGTAAACTTCTTGTCGTTCGTGGTATAGTCTGCCGATAAATTGGGAAGCAGGTGAAAGTCTTTCCTGTCCCAGGACGGCGTCAGCTCCACGTGAATGGAAATATTTTCATCATGATAAACCACGGCAGGTGAAACATAGAACAAATTGTTGTCGACGGTAGAAACATCCGTCACCGAATAATGCGTCAGGTCCGCCGTAACGCCAAGATTAATCCCAAAATTATCCCCGATGGTTTTTTGTAAGGGCAGGTTGACCACCGTATTGATCTCCGTACCGCGGGGGGTGAGATTGTCGCCAAAAGCAACCACTTTCAGATTCGGATTGTAGGTTAGCCCGTAGGCAGTCGGCACGCTGTTGCGCAAACCGATCCTTCCTTCAAAGGTCAGAAATTGCTGTTGCAGTTCACTGTTGGCAAACTGCAAATCTTTGGGTTGGTAGCCATATAAATAATAACCTTCTCCGCGAAAGCCCAGCTTGCCGTTCCACTCCAGGTTGTGCGGTGTTTTTACCGTTCCCGTGATGGCGGCGTCAAAAAGGCTGTTCTTCTGATATTTCAGATCTCCTTTCGAAGTATAGCCTTCCGCAAAAACATTGAAGAAACTGTATTTTTTATCGCCAAAACTCAATCCCGCTTTAACATAGGGAAGATGCACATTTCCCACGCCGACCTTTATGTAATTGTCGTTGTTCCATGTTTTCAGGGTATCACCCGGAAGCGCCACCGGGTTTAAGCCAACGGGTTGGTACTGCAGGGACAAATATTGTACGGGAAGATTGTATTGCAGGTTTGGCCGGGTGCTGTCAATCCGGGGAGCTTCTGCATTGAAACTGATCTTGGCATTATTCCGCAGGGAAGGTTTGAAAGTGGAAGTAATATTAATGGTTTTGCGCTTTGTGGTATCCTGCGCATGCACTGCAACGGAGACCATCAACAGGATGGCAACTAAGCAAATAATTCCCTTCATACTATTCAATGGATTATGACGCATCTCAATTGTCATTGCTGATTTTACTATGTTCTGCTTCTTCCTTTTTTACCTGTTCGAGTTTTTGTTCGGCCTGCGTTTTCAGTTCATCGATCGTTGCATTCTCCACCAGGCTCTGGAAAGTGGCTTTGGCATTGAAATAATCTTTTTCTTTCAGATAAATGTCGCCCAGCAACAAATAGGATTTTGTTACCCAGTATGCATAGGACCCCGATTTATGGATCACTTCAAATGCTGATTTTTCCGCGTCTTTCAACCTGTCCTGGTTAAACTGGCATTCCGCAATCTGGTATTGCGCTTCGGCTCCATAGGTTGCGCGGCTAAGGGAAACGACCGATTTAAAATAAGGCATGGCCTGGTCGCATTTTCCATCGGTCAGATAGGATTTTCCGATAATCATATTGGCAATGATCTTATCGTCTGAACCGATGCCCTTCTGACCCAGGAGGTCCTTGGCATTATCCATGGCGTTTGACCAGTGCTTCAGTTCATACTGACTCCGCAGCAGGCCCCGCATGGCTTCCAGCTTGTTTTCCTGTGAGGAGGCAAAATCTTTCAGCTTGGCATAATAGGTTTCTGCCTTGCCATAATCTTTTATATAAAAGAAATTCAGCCGCGCGGCCTGCAGCAAAGATTTTTCCGCAAATTTATTGGGCGCTTTATCGGCCACGGATTCATACCCGGTAACCGCTTTTGTCCAGTCCTTCTGACTGGCATACATCTCGCTCTTATAATAATTCGCTTCGAGAGAATATTTTCCATCAGGGAATTTTTTCAGATAATCTTCAAAGCGCTGCTGGGCAACAGAAAAGTTCCCGTTATTAAATTGTACTTCCGCTTCCTGGTAGGCGAGCTGATCCTCCTGACTGGCAGAAACGGAAACCCCCATGGATTTGGCAAAGTTGACGTACTCGCTGCTTCTTCCTTCCGCGACATAAATCGCTTTGGCATTTTCCAGCGCTTCCTGGGCTTCCACCGAATTGGGATACAGTTTCAGCAGCTGGTTGTACTGGTTCAGCGCTTCTTTATTATTCTGGAGATTATAATAGGCAATGCCGGCACGCAGATAGGCCCTGGGCTTCAGGGCATCATTCCCGGTGGAACTTAAAACATTTTTCAGGTAGCTGATGGATTGCCGGAAATTTTCGTCGGCAAGATAGGTGTTCGCGATTTCCATATTTGCATCCGGCACCAGTTCCGAGTCGGGGAATTTCCGCACCAGGCTGTTGAGCAGCGATATTTTTTCATTGGAAGAATTCACGCCGGCCACCATGGCCTTCTGATAGGTTGCGTAGTCTGCCGCAGGCCAGGAATAGTCCAGCACTTTATTATACATGCTCACTGCCGTACTGTAATTCCGGTTCATATAATAACAATCTGCATTGCGGATAAAGGCATCCTGCACCAGGGGAGAGGCATTGATCTGCGGACTTCCTGCTACCTGTTCAAAAAAACTCTGCGCCTCGTTATAGTTCTCTTTTTTCAGATAGCAATATCCGAGTGAATATTTTGCATTAGCGGGGTTTACTTCTCCCTGGCTTACCGGTGTTTTGAGATAGGCAATAAAATACGGGATGGCTTCATCGAGGCGGTTCGCCCGGTAGGCAATCTCGCCCTTCCAGAAATTGATATATGGGAGAACTGCCCCATTATCCGGCAGTTTCAGGGCCTTGTCCAGCAGTTCATTTGCGTTCTGCAGCGTCCCTTCATTGATCAGTTCGGTTGCGCGGCCATACAGGATCCTCGCATGCAGCTGCCGGGCATTTGCGGAAGGATTGCGGAGGCTGTCCATCAAAGCCAGTGCATCTTTATAATTACTGGTATTGGCCAGTACATTTAATAACAATTCCCTGGCTTCCGCCACATAAGTCGATTGCGGATATGCCGTCAGAAAACCCCGGAGGCTGGTGAGCGCCACGTCGGGATACCCGAGTTCATAAGAGAGTTTTCCATAATGAAACTGGGATATCTCCTTCTGCGCCGGATAGCTGCTGTTGGAGGCGCAGAATAAAAAGGCGTTGCGCGCATTTGCTTTTTGCCCGGTTTTCAGGTAACTGTCGCCCAGCAGGTACATTGCATTCTGCGCCAGTGAATCTTCCTTACCCCCCAATTGTTTAAACCCTTCAATGGCCTTATTATAATTTTTGAGCTGATAATAGCAATAGGACAGCTCAAACATATCCTGGCGGGATACTTTTTTGGACCGGTTCACATAAGCCTCCAGGTAGGGCAATGCTTTGGCAAAATCCTTCTGTTCATAATATCCATGCCCCGTTAGCTCGCGCAATTCGGCATCATAATACTGGTTTCCGGCATTGAGTTTGGCCGCAGCATAGGAGATAGCTTTTTCTTTCTGATTTTGAATCAGGTAGATATTGGCGATATAATAGGGAACCACCGTGCTGTATTTCGGATCATGTTCCACTACCGCAAAGGCAGCCGCAGCATCGCTGTAATGCTTCTGATAAAAGGAGATATAGCCGTAATAATAATTCGCATCAATGTAGTTGGGATCTTTGGGGAGCTGACGAATAGCATCCAGCAGGGGTTTTGCCCGCTCGAAATCCTTCTTGATAAAATAAGCATATCCCTGGTGAAATTTCTCCGTCGCAATTTCCGCATTGCTTAAATTATCGATACCGGCGGTTTCATATAAATGCAGGGCATCGGTATAATTCCCCTGACGAAATTCGTATTCGGCCAGATGATAACTAAGCATCTGCGCCCGCGGTGCATTGTTTTCCCTTTCGATGAATAATCTGGCGGGGGCCACCGAAGCGCTGTCGTCCTGATTCAGGGAACAAACGAGGGTATAGAAATGTACGTTCTGGTATTCAAAGGATTCCCTGACCTGCAATTTGTTTTGCTGATCCTGCTCCAGTTCTTTGAAAATCGGGTAAGCCAGACTATAATACTGCTTCTGATAATATTCCTGTGCCTGTTTGTATGCCGCCTGCGGATCATTCAGATACCGGGTCTGCTGAGCATTTGCCGAAAAAGAAAAAATAAGGAGGAACGGAAAGAATAATCGTTTCATCCGGAAATAGTTAATCACGCGCCCAAGTTTCTGAATATTTTCTTCTATTACCAAAGATTGTTCCAAACAGGTGTGGATAACTGAAAGGATTAACATTTCCTTAGAACAAGCGGCAAAAACGGCAAATCCACTACTTTTGGCTAAATATTCGCGATGAAAAAACTGATATCCACCAGCTATTCCGACAATGCTTTCAATTTTGCCATGCTCGTGCAGCGGGTCGTGGTGGGGCTGATGTTACTCATGGCCCATGGACTCCCCAAGATTTCCAATTTCAACACGATGTCGCGAACATTTTTCGATCCCCTGGGATTCGGTCACCGTAATACACTCCTGCTCTCGATTTTTGCAGAAGTTTTTTGTGCCATGCTGCTGGTACTGGGATTGTTTACCCGTATTGCCGCACTGATCATTGTGCTGGACCTGTCTTTTGCCGTTTTTATGTATCACCGGGGACAACCTCTTCACAACGCGGATCTGGGCATCATCTATTTAACCAGCGTATTTTCCATTTTGCTGCTGGGCCCCGGAAGGGTTAGCGTGGATGGTATGATGGGAAAATAGAACGGCATTAAATTATCTACCATGTTTATTACAGAAACACAAATCAGGGTCCGGTATGCAGAAACCGACCAGATGAATGTTGTTTATTATGGAAATTACGCACAGTATTTTGAAGTAGCCCGCGCGGAATCCATTCGCAAACTCGGGTTCACCTACAAAGAGATGGAAGCACTGGGCGTGATCATGCCTGTGGTAGAAATGCAGACAAAATATTTACGGCCCGCCCACTACGACGATCTCCTAAATATAAAAACCATTTTGCGGGAGCTGCCCGCAGATCACCGCATCCGTTTCGAACATGAGGTATATAACCAGGAAAAGAAACTGCTCACCTTAGGAAAAGTGATGCTCTATTTTGTCAGGATGGGAAGTTTTGAAAAAAGCAGCATGCCGCAAAACCTGCGCAGTATGCTGGAACCCTTTTTTCAGTCATGAAACCGGAATGTCTTACTATACTCCGGTAAAAAAGAATCTACACGTATGACAACCGCATCCATCATTACGATCGGCGATGAATTACTGATCGGTCAGGTAACCGATACCAACAGCGCCTGGATGGCGCAGGAACTCAATAAGGCCGGTATCTGGTTAAAACGCCGGGTGGCCGTGGGAGATAACAGGGAGGATATCCGCAGGGCGCTGGATGAAGAATCGGAAGCTGCCGATATCATACTGATTACCGGCGGACTGGGTCCTACTGCCGATGATATCACCAAGCCCCTGCTCTGCGAATATTTCCATACCCGGCTGCTGATTAATGAGGAAGCGCTGAAAAATGTCCGGCATATTTTCGAAAGCGTACTGAAGCGTCCCGTCACGGAACGCAACCTGAAACAGGCTGAAGTGCCGGAGGCCTGCACCGTGATTCAGAACAAAAGGGGAACGGCGCCGGGAATGTTGTTTGAAAGAGAAGGCAGAATATTTGTATCTATGCCAGGCGTACCCCACGAAATGAAAGGCATGATGACAGATGAAGTAATTCCCTTCCTGCTGAAAAAATTTAAGATGCCATTCATCGCGCACCGGACCATCCTGACGGCAGGCGTTGGCGAATCGGCGTTGGCAGATCATATCCAGGCATTTGAATCTGCGCTTCCGGTAAATATCCGGCTGGCCTATCTTCCCGGTTACGGAATGGTGCGTTTACGGCTGACAGCGATCGGAAATGATGCTGCCGGCACAGGAGCGGAAATCAATACCCGGTTTTCCCAACTGAAAGAGCTGCTGCAGGAATGGATGGTAACGGATGAAGATATTTCTTTGCAGGAAGCGGTAGGCAGGTTATTAAAAAGCCGCGGACAAACCGTTGCCACAGCAGAAAGTTGTACGGGCGGTTATGCAGCCCATCTCATCACCAGCATTCCCGGATCGAGCGCTTATTTCGTCGGCGGTTTAATTCCGTATCAAAACGATATCAAGGAAAAAGTTTTGCAGGTGCAGGGAAAAACCCTGTCATCCGCGGGTGCCGTCAGCGAGGAGACAGTCCGGGAAATGATCAGCGGTGCATTGCATTTATTCGGCAGCGACTATGCACTGGCTACATCCGGCATCATGGGGCCCGATGGCGGAACAGCAACAAAACCCGTGGGAACGGTTTGGATTGCCGCGGGAAATCGCAGCAAAATTGAAACCCGGTTACTCCATTTCCGGTTCGACCGTCAGCGGAATATAGAACTCACGGCGACAAATGTGCTCAACTTGTTAAGAAAATTTATTTTGTCAACCCCCTGACCGGCGCTTCCCCGCGCCTTTATTAGCAATTAATATTTACTTTTGAGCGAACCTAAAGTTCATCACATGGCGATTGTAGATCTGTTAATGCCGAAAATGGGTGAGAGCATTATGGAGGCCACGATTCTCAAGTGGCATAAGCAACCCGGCGACTCCGTGCGGCAGGATGAAACTTTATTGGATATCGCTACGGATAAGGTAGACAGCGAGGTTCCTTCCACCGCTGCGGGAACACTGGAAGAAATCCTTTTTCAGGTGAATGAAGTGGTTCCGGTCGGCGCTGTTATCGCCAGAATAAAAACAGATGTTACGGAACCGGCAGGGGAAACAAAGTATCCGCAGGTCACACCCGAACGGGAAAAAAACGCTGCTCCGGAAGAAAAGCCGGATAGTCCTTATGTATATTCCGCAAATCAGGAATCCGGATCAGTGCATCAGACAAGTTCTTCTCCTGCCGGTTCCGATGTTTCAAAAACCAACGGCAACGGCGCCCGGTTCTATTCGCCACTGGTATTGAATATTGCAGGCAATGAAGGTATTCCCGTAACAGAACTGGAAAAAATACCGGGAACCGGTAATGAAGGCAGGGTAACAAAAAAAGATATACTGCAGTACGTTTCACAAAAGAAAGAAGGAAACGGATTTCACAGTTCCCGGGCGTCCGGACAAACAGATTTTACAGGTCCCTATGAAGAGCCGACTGCTTCCGGAGCATCTTCCGCATCAGCAACGGGATCCGCGGAAGCCGGGCAATTTAATTCCATCAGCGGAAATGTAGAGATACAGGAAATGGACCGTATGCGTAAGCTCATTGCAGAGCACATGGTGCGGAGCAAGCAAACCAGTCCGCATGTTACCAGCTTTTCGGAAGCCGATGTAACCAACCTCGTATTATGGCGTGAAAAGGAAAAAGCCGCCTTTGAAAAAAGAGAAGGCACAAAACTTACCCTCACCCCTTTATTCATTGAAGCGGTAGTGAAGTGTATTAAGAAATTTCCGCTCATCAACAGTTCCCTGCAGGGAGATAAAATTATCATCCGCAAAAATATCCATATAGGGATGGCCACTGCCCTGCCTTCCGGAAGTCTGATTGTTCCGGTAATAAAAAATGCGGATAATTTCAACCGGGTCGGTCTCGCCCGCCAGGTGAACGAACTGGCCAGCCAGGCCCGGAACAATAAATTGAAACCGGAAGATATTCAGGACGGCACATTTACCATCACCAATGTGGGCGTATTCGGCAGCCTGATGGGCACGCCCATCATCAACCAGCCGCAGGTCGCCATCCTGGCCGTGGGCGCCATCAAGAAAAGACCGGTGGTTATTGAAACAGAACAGGGCGACGCAATCGGCATCCGTCACATGATGTACCTCTCCATGAGTTATGATCACCGGATCATTGACGGGAGCCTGGGGGCGAGTTTTTTAAGTGCGGTGGCAGCGGAGCTTGAGGGGTTTAGTGCGTGAACGAATGGTTGACGGTTGACAGTTGACAGTTGACGGTTGACGGACTTCCAATGTGACAAGCAAACAGTATTTATTCTTCATGATCCACATAGAGACCGTCAACCGTCAACTGTCAACCGTCAACCATTCCCCCCCACAAAACAAATCCCCATTTCCATCGTTTTAATTTAGTAAATTGAATTACTTACTAAAGCCTGAACGATGAAAACATTATCCGAAACCTGGTTTGCCGACGGCTACATTGATTTCGAATTGAAAAAATACACCCTGCTGGCTTATCTGCAGGAGATCAACCGCCACTTCACGGAAAACAAACTTTATCCCCAGTTGGCAGAAGTCATTTTTCACTACAATAACCTGGTCGCATTCCGGGAGAATAAAAAATATCTGCAGGAGCAGTTTCCGAAGAAACTAACGGGGATGCAAATAGAAAAACTCCAGGTATTGTATGAGCAGATGATCCAGGATGATGAACTGATGCAGGAACTGGAAGAGATCATTGATTACTCTGCGGAGCACATGAAAACAGCCATCAGCAATGGCACGGAAATTTATGAATTCGTGGAAGGAAAACTCAGCATACAACCGGTAGGCATTATGCCGCTCAACAGTAAGGAAGGGTATTTTCTGCTAAGCGAGGGAGCCACCCATGCCACCCGGGTTTATAGCTACCGCATCAGTTTTTTTGAGAAGCACGATGAAAAATATCAGAGCATGCGCACCGAATACATCGACAGCTGGCAGCGCAGCATCATTAATACCTACGAGCGGATCAAGGCGGAACTGCTTACCCGGAACAGGGGGCTCGCGCATCCTGCCGTTTATTCCATTGAAACCAGCCTGAAATTCCCTGTTGATGAAACCCTGTTGCCCGTGGCCAAGCGAAGCCTGGTCCGTTATCTTTCCGCGAAAGCCGCCTGAGTCTGTTTCCCGGAGATCCTGCGCAGCCGGACCATCTGCAATACAATAGCGGTAATGATGAGGGCGAGCCCGTAATAAAAACCTGTACTCACCGATTTATCTTCCCGGTAAATCAGAAAAGCCAGGGCGATCCCGTAGATGGGTTCCAGGTTATAGGTAAGGTTTACCGTAAACGCCGGAATTTTCTGCAGGGCTTTCATGGCCAGGGTATAGGCCAGCACGGTACAGATCAATGCCAGGAACAGCAGCCATAGCCAGTCGGAAAAGCTGGGAAAGAAATACCGCGCAGGGAAGAGATGAAGATAAAATGGCAGAAGCAGGCTCAGGAAAATCAACCCGCCGCTGAGCTGGTAACGGGTTGCAGATTCCACGCCCATGGTTTGCAGTAATCCCCGGTTCAGTACCGGGAAAATGCTGGCCAGGAAAGCCGATACCACGGAAATAATGATCCCGGTTTTATAATGCGGATCGAAATGAAATACGATGCTGATGCCCGCGATCACCAGCAAGCCCAGCAGGATTTCCACCACATCGAAAGGCTTCCGCAGGAGGAGCGGCTCGAGGATGGCGGTAAAAAATCCGATAGCCGAGAAACAGACCAGGGCCGTGGAGACGGTCGAATATTTTATCCCGGCATAAAAACTCACCCAGTGCAAAATCAGAATGCATCCGATGCCTGCGGCTTTCACTATTTTCGAAAGGGATTCGGAACGCTCCTTCTTCGTAAAAGCGTGGATCATCCAGAGTGCAGCACAGGTAATCAGCAGACGATACCAGACCAGGAGCGCTTCATTTAATGTAATCAGCCGGCCCATCACACCCGTAAAGCCAGCAAGGAAAACCGCAATATGCAACTGGATGAACGCTTTCTTCATGCAGAAAGCAAAGAAAGTTTATTTTCCCTCGACTGCCATATTTGTGAGATGATTTATAGCAGGCCCCGAGTTTTTTACCCGTTTACGATAATTTTTAAAAAGGGAAAACCAGCGGAGTTTCAAAACGCCCAGAATGCCTTCTTTTACGATGCCCTTGTTCATTTTCGACACGCCCAGTTTCCTGTCCGAGAAAATGATCGGGACCTCTTTTATTTTAAAACCGAGTTTCCAGGCGGCAAATTTCATTTCTATCTGGAACGCATAACCGGTAAAATTGATCTCGTCCAGATTGATGGTTTGCAGAACTTCCCTGCGATAACAAACAAATCCTGCGGTCGGATCCCGGATCGGCATCCAGGTGATAAGACGGGTGTAGATGGAAGCCCCCTTGGAAAGGATCACGCGATCAGCCGGCCAGTTCACATTCCCCCCTCCCCGCACGTACCGCGAACCAACGGCCACATCGGCACCCTGATATTTACAGGTTTCGTACAGGGCCCGGAGGTCTTTCGGACTATGGGAGAAATCGGCATCCATTTCAAAAATATACTGATAATCCTTATTTACCGCCCATCTGAACCCATGAATATAAGCCGTGCCCAGGCCCAGTTTGCCCTTTCTTTCCTCCAAAAACAACTGATTGCGATATTTCTGCTGAAGTCCGCGAACGATATCTGCAGTGCCATCCGGAGAGCTGTCGTCGATGATCAAAACGTGGAACCCCTGCTGCAAATCAAATACCGTTTCCACAATAGCGGAAATATTCTCTTTTTCATTGTAGGTCGGTATGATGACTATCTTTTCCACATGGACTATTGACCTGTAAAATTACCTCTTTGCGCCGTTTTTCCGAAGCCGTTTGCCAATCTTAACCAACTCTTTTATTTTCCTGTTCCTAGCCGGCAGCTTTATCCTTCTTCAGCATGATCCGGTTGAAAATCTCCGTTAGTTTTTGTTTGGTATGCATCGGGAAATCCCCCTTCATCATCCAGTCGTAATATTGTGGCTCATTTTTTAAAACGTCAGCAACGGCCCTACCCTTATGCTTTCCGAAGTTAAATATTTCTATGCCATTTTCCATGGAAAACCTTCTGGCAAAATCCACAACCTGGTCATCTCCGGTAAATTTCAGCACGCCATCCAGATCGGTTCCCAATTGGGGATATCTTTCTATCTGGGCCTGCAGGATTTCCAGGGTCGCTTCCGCATCGGCCCGGGCGCCATGCGCCCCATCGTGGATCTTGTCGCAATAGAACCGGTAGGCGGCGGTCAGCGTCCGCTGTTCCATCAAATGGAATACCCTTTGCACATCAATGAGCTTTCTCCCCTTCATATCAAATTCAATTCCCACCCGCAGAAATTCCTCCACCAGCAGGGGAATATCAAAGCGGTTTGAATTGTATCCGGCCAGATCGCTGTGATCCACGAATTGTTTCAGCTCATTGGCAGCCTGACGGAAGGTCGGGGCCTCTTTTACCTGTTCATCTGTAATACCATGAATATCGGATGCCTGTTTGGGTATGGGCATTTCCGGATTGATCAGTTTGTGCTTGACGGATTTGCTGCCATCCGGCATCAGTTTCACAATTGCGATTTCTACGATGCGGTCAGTGGCCAGGTTGGTTCCGGTGGTTTCCAGATCGATGACGGCCAGCGGTTTGGTTAATTGTAACATGAATCTTTATGGGTTATGCGGTAATTTCTTTAACAAATGTAGCGATATCCAAACCATCAAAATTGCCCGAACTCATTAACAACAAATTGCTGTTCTCATAGCGCTGGTTCTTTAACCAGCCGGACAATTCCTGTGCCGAACTGATCACCAGCAGCTTTGGATTTTCAAATCCTTTTTTCACGGTTTCCGGATCCAGCGGGGGCAATCTTTTCAGTTCCAGCGCATGGGCCGAATAGTAAACGAGCGCCCTGTCCGCCGGATCCAGCACCCCCCTGTACTCCTGCATAAACCCGGCCTGCAGGCTGCTGTAGGTATGCAGTTCCAGCACCGCGATCAGCTTTCTGTCAGGAAATTGCGCCTTCATTGCCGCAATGCTCGCTTTTACCTTGGAAGGAGCATGCGCAAAATCACGGTAAACCCGGGTATTTCCCTTTTCAGCCAATAATTCCAGTCTTTTTGAAGCGCCACTAAAGCCTGCGATCTGTTCGAGAAAGCTTTCCACCGGCAAACCCAGTTCCCGGCAAACCAGCCAGGCTGCCTGCAGATTTAACAGGTTATGCTCCCCGAAAACCCGGAGTTCCTGAAAATGACCTTCCAGCCCAACTGTGGTTTTCCCCTCCTTAACCCGGTTTTCCGGAATACCGTACCCAGACTTGCGGAAATTTCCCGATTCTGCCTCCACCAGCGCTTTCAGCACGGAATCGGTTTCATTATAGATCAGCAGTCCCCCGGGTTCGATCATCCGGATAAAGATCCGGAACTGTTCCAGGTAAAAATCAAATGTCGGAAAGACATTTATGTGATCCCAGGCAATTCCGGTCAGTACGGCGAGATGGGGGAAAAGAAAGTGAAATTTGGGCTTTTTTTCCAGGGCACTGGCGGGATATTCATCTCCTTCACAAATAATTACCGGCGCGTCGCTGATATGCACAGCATATTCAAAACCCGGCAGCTTCGCCCCCACCAGGAAATCAAAATCCTTTCCGGCTCCCCGTAACACGTGCATGATCATGGACGTGGTGGTGGTTTTACCATGGCTTCCGCCAATCACCACCCGTTTTTTATTCCGGCTTTCCTGAAATATATATTCCGGGAAAGAATAGGTCTTCAGGCGAAGTTCCTGCGCTTTCCGTAATTCCGGATTGTCTTCTTTCGCATGCATGCCCAGTATTATCGCGTCAATATCCGGGGTGATTTTATCCGGGAACCACCCTGTCCGGGAAGGCAGAATCCCCTGATCCGCCAGGTTGCCGCGGGCCGGTTCAAAGATTTCATCATCACTCCCAGTCACCTGGTATCCTTTCCGGGCCAGGGCAATCGCCAGCTGATGCATAACGCTGCCCCCGATTGCAATAAAATGAACGCGCAAAAAGATGGGATTTTGGCTTAAAAGTATTCTTAGTGAAGGGGATAAACAAAAAAAAATGAATTGTGCCCTATTGCATTTCTGAATTATATTGTTTTATTTTGTTCGATTCCCCACTATCCTTTCGAAATGGCATTGTTTGTGCGTTAGGTTACCCTATGCTAAATCTTCAGTCCTTGGTGCCAAAGCTGCATCCTGTCCTTTCCTCTGAATTACCTGGTCAGATCGCCCGCATACCAGGCAATTTTTTATTAATTTTAAATACCCAAGGAAAATGAGAAAGACAGTTTTAACCCTCGCTCTGATTGCGGTTGCCGCAATAATGTTCACGTCCTGTGCCAGTTACAGAGGCTCTGAAAAGAGCGGATGTAAGGCTACCCAGGGATACGTGGGATACGGGTCAAGATAGATACCGGAGGTCCTGCATGCAGGGTCCGGGATTTACCATATAAACCGGAAAAAATTATTTGCTGACACAGGCCCGGGAGACTGTTTTCAAGGTCCCCGGGCTTTCTTGTTATGAACTTTCGTTAAGTTTGCAGTAAGTAACCAGACACCATAACCAAAACTGCCCCGATGCACAAGCCGCTGCTTTTACTGTTCTTATCCGCCATCTTTTTTACTGCTTCCCTTAAAGCCCAATCTTATAGCAGCAGCCTGACTTTTCAGAAGAGCCCTTATGCTGTAGCTGCCATTCAGGTTCCTTTTGAAGAGAATGTGGTCACTTCAGCCGTTAAGGATTATATGTCCAGAAAGGGATTTAAAGATTCCCGGTACAAGGATTTTATTGTGTTCCGGTCCGTGCCGGTGGACGGCAATTCAAAAGTCTATTCTGACCTGTATTTTACCATCAACCGGAAAAGCCGTTCGGAAAAAGACATTACCATCGTAAATCTGCTGCCGGTTAAAAAAGGCCAAACCCTTTTGCCGGCCGCTGTGGAAGACAGTTCGTTCATCAGCAGTTCCCTGACATTTCTGGACAGCCTGAAACCTTATATTCTCAGCTATTCCCTGCATCAGGAAATTCTGGCACAGCAGGGAGTCCTGGCGAAAATAAATTCGAAAATCAATGATTTAAAGAACGATTCCGGTGATATTGCCAAAAAAATCCGGGGTTACGAAAGCGATCTCGCAGAGAATAGAAATGATCAGGACAAGCAAACCCGGGAAATAAATAATATTTCAACCGGAAACCAGTCCGCCCTTGCCAGGGCGCACAAAAGAATGGACAAGCTGATGGACAGGCAAACGGATTATGAGAAAAAACTCCGGAATGCCCGGGAAGATCAGTATAAGAACCGAAAGGCCCTGGAAGGGCAGCGGAGTCTTGCCGAAAAAGAATCCCAGACCCTGGATTCCCTGAATCTCAGGAGGCAATCCCCGGGGGTTGCTGCTCCCTAAGTTGCCCAGGCCTTATCTCCCTTTTTATAGGGAATACATCCTTCAAAACGACCGGGAACGGCTATATACCGCAGTGCCTTGGTGGCCCCGTCCTTCGAGGTGAAATAACCCCAGAGCGTGAGTTCTTTCATCATCCGGAAATAATGATTGGGATCTTTTTCTTTCTTCGTGGCCGTATATTCTTTCTGTTCCTTGTCGAGATCGACCAGTAAATTGTGGCGTTCTTCCGGAGTGGATTCGAGGAAGGACTTGCCATTTTTTGTTTTGCTGGCTGTTTCCAGTTTTTTCATGCCGTCCAGAAAGATCTGCTGATCTTCTTTTTCATAGCAGTCGTTCACGATGGTTTTCATAAACTCCCCGATCTTCGTTTCTTTGGCGCCCGGTGTGCTGGTTGCCGGAATGATGGTTTCCCCCACTTCATCCAGGAATGAAATATCATCGGGGGAAAACTGAAGTCCGGCCGTTCCGATCTTATCCGGATTCGTACAGCCGGATAAAAACATTTCCGCACCAATGATGGTACCGCCCAGCAGGAGGGCCACGGAGGAGAGCGCTTCGCGTCTGTTCATATTGTTCCTGATTTGAAAAATGAAAAATACATAATGTGCAAATGGGTAGATGTGGAAATATGCAAATGAAAATACATTACCCCTAAATGTTTTGCTTTTTCAGTTCACTCACTGCGTGATCAGCTGCCCTTGCAGTAAATGCCATATAGGAAAGGGAAGGATTCACACAGGAAGAAGAGACCATAAAGGAACCGTCGGTTACAAATACATTCGGCGCGTCCCAGATCTGGTTGTACTTATTGAGGACCGAAGTTTTGGAATCCTTTCCCATACGCGCAGAACCCATTTCATGGATTCCGCGCCCCAGGGTGCCGTCTCCCTCATGTCCACGCACGTTTTTGCATCCGGCAGCAGTAAGCATTTCCACCGCGTCATCCTTCATATCCT
>Ga0105240_10005941_pt1 | contig 18084 bp, 15 predicted proteins | sample KBSC54metaG_FD_80426 | JGI IMG/M metagenome (GOLD analysis project Ga0105240, IMG submission 80426) | Corn rhizosphere microbial communities from Kellogg Biological Station, Michigan, USA - KBS C5-4 metaG | ecosystem: Host-associated > Plants > Roots > Rhizosphere > Soil | place: Michigan, USA...
CCGCTGATCCGTAGCGAGGCGCTCTGGCTTGCGGCGCAGGAGGGCGACCTTCCAGCGCTGCAGGCACTCGCCAACAAGGCTGCGATCGATGCGCGCGACGCGTTTGGCCGAGGTGCGCTCGCGCGAGCGGCCGAAGCTGGGCACGCGGATGCGGTCAGTTTCCTGTTGAGTCAGGGGGCCGCTGTCGATGCTCGCGACTTGCATGGCATGACACCGCTCATGTTGGCCTCGCGCTCTGGAAGCGGGGCCGCAGTCGATGCCCTCTTGAGACTGCGCGCGGATCCGAATGCAGTGGACCAGGCCCACAACACTGCGCTCATGTACGCCACCTCGAGCGGCAAGCTCGAAGTGTTGAACCGGTTGCTCGCGGCGGGAGCCGCACCGGGCTTACGCAACGTACAGGACTGGTCCGCCCTGGACTTTGCGTTGGTGAGCAACCTGCCGGAGATCGTGGCCCGGTTGCGCGACAGTGGCGCAACGGCACTTCGCCACAACGCGGTTGCCAATGCGGAGATCACCTCTGTGGCCCGGGCAGCAGGGCCCCAACCGGATCTCTACGCTGGGTGGCCCGATGTCACGGTTGCTGCTGTGAAGCGGGAGCCGTCTTTGTTGAATGCAGTCCTGGCACGAGGAGTGGATTCGAACACGGCGGGCCCTGGAGGCGCTTCCCCATTGATTGTGGCCGCGATTGCAGGCTCGTCGCGCTCGGTCGAGGCGCTGCTCGGTGCCGGAGCGCATTTCGCGCGAACGGATCTCCGCGGCGAGACAGCGCTCATGCATGCCATTCGCGCCGGACGGCAGGATGTCGTCGATGTCTTGTTACGGAAAGGTGTCTCGCCGGAAGAGCACACGGCCACCTCGGAGCCGGCTCTGGTCGCGGCAGTCAAAGCTGGATCACCCGCGATCGTGCGGAGCTTGCTCGCCGCGCACGCGCGTCCCAACTCACAGGATGTCCATGGAAACAACGCACTGATGCTGGCTGCGCGAGCGGGAGATATGGATATCCTGAGCCAACTGCTCGGCGCCGGTGCCAACACTGATCTCGAAGACAAGGGCGGGCGGACGGCTCTCTGGTCTGCCGCGCAAGTTGGCAACCTCGAAGCCGTTCAGCAGCTCATCGAGCATGGTGCAAACGTCAATCACGCGGATGCCGGCGGCGTGCCGCCCCTGGGCATCGCTGCGCGCATGGGGAATGGGACGGTCACGAGTTATCTTCTACGCAAAGGAGCTCGAACCGATGTCGCCTCCAAAGCAGGTGACACTCCCTTACTCCTCGCTGCCGCGCGCGGCCAATCCGCCATCGTCGAGCAGCTCATTGCCACTCACGCGGATCTGGATGCCCAGAATACGTTTGGAGATACAGCGCTCATCATTGCCAGCCGCCGCGGGGACTATGATGTTGCTCGGGCGCTCCTGAAAGCGGGCGCGAGTGCCTTGTTACGCAACCAGGACAAGCGCACTGCCGCGGACATAGCCGAGGCGCGTGCTTTCACGAAAGTCGCTGACTTGCTACGTTCCGGCTAGACAGAGCGCACTACGTCAGCTTGCGCATGATCCCGTCGGCGCCCACGCCGAAGTTACTGCCGCGCCAGGTAAAGCGTGAGGTGAAAAAGCTCCGGCACCACACCCAACAGATGAGCAGATCGCGCGCCGGCAAGAGCCACAGGTCCGCGAACAGGGGTCTCCCGCCACGGACCCGAGGGACGAAGTGCAACGCGAGACGGGCCGTGACGGTGAGCTGAAAGAGCGACCACGCAATGACGGAGAAAGAGTCCGCCCCCAGCATGAGGCCAAGCAGCGCGAGGGGGAGGCTGAAGCTCAGGAAGATGAACCGAAAGCTGCGCGGCCTGAGCACGTACAGGGTACGCATCCAGCGCAACTCGTGACTCACGAGTGAATCCAGGGTGGGCTCGTGATGCTCGGCCTTGAGCCGATATGACGAGAGCACGATGCGGAGCCCGAGGCGGCTGACCAGTTGCCCGAGCTCATAGTCGTCGGCAAGGTGATTGGCGATCCCAAGCAACCCCCCGATGGCCTGGAGCGTGTCACGACGCAGGCAAAGTGTCTGGCCCGAGACGTAGTTACGGTGGCCGAACAGCCATGCCAACAGGACGGATGGCATGTACCACTCGTTGATATACATCGCGCCAAGGCGAGACCAGATGAGCTGAGTGGGCTCACCCTGATACAGGCACGTGACGAGGCCGACCTTCTTGTCCAACAATGGCGCTGTCACGCTCGTCAGGTAGTCCGGTCCCACGAATGCGTCACTGTCGGCCATCACCAGCATGTCATGACGGGCATGTTTCAGCATGTTGATGAGGCTGCTGATCTTGCGGTTGTGACCGTGTTGCCGCGGGTCCACCACGATATCGATCGGCAAGGCGGGAAATTCCTGTTTCAGGCGCGCCGCCGCCGCGATGGCCGGATCGCTCGCGTCGCCGACCCCGAAAACGATCTGAAACTGGGGATAGTCCTGACGACAAAAGGAGCGGAGGTTCTCGTAGAGACCGGGCTCTGCGCCACAAAGGGGCTTGAGCACGGTGACGGAAGGAAGCTTGACCGCGGGGCCGGAGGTGTGGCGCGTGCGCCAGACGAGAACGGCGACGAGCGCCAGCGAAGCGTAGACGGCCGCGAGTGTCAAGCTCGCGACGCCGAAGGTGGCGATGACTAGATGGACGATGACCATGGACCCCGGTCACACGGCCCAGCACTTTGTACCGCAAAGCACCAGGCGTGTTGCTAAAGAACACTACACGCTAACGGAATCCTCACGCGCGCGGTTCCGCTGCCACGCGTGGACCGTCATGTGAGAAATTGCCTCGGGAATGTTGCAGATCCGAGTAATCCGAAAAAAATTCGGCACGGCGCCCCCGGGGCCAATAAAATTCACCGCCCAGAGCGAGCCCCAAGCCCAATTGACCTCATCGCCGCTGAATCCAGGCCTGCCAATCCCTTTCGCCGCATGATGGCCAATCTTGCGATCTGGAGTATCGGCACCTTGGCCACCGCAGGGGTCATCCTGCGGCCGTTCAGATTGCCTGAGGCTGTCTGGGCGGTCGCTGGCGCCCTGGCGCTCGTCGGTCTGGGGCTGCTCCCGCCGAGCGCTGCCGTGGCGGGGATGCTCGAGGGGCTCGACGTCTATCTCTTCCTCATCGGCATGATGCTGCTGGCGGAGATCGCGCGGGTCACGGGGCTGTTCGATTGGCTTGCGGCGGAAGCCGCGGCTCACGCTCGTGGCTCACCCACCCGGCTGTTCGGGCTGGTCTATCTGGTCGGTATTCTGGTCACTGTGTTCCTCTCGAACGATGCGACAGCGGTGGTCTTGACGCCGGCGGTCGCGGCCATCGTGCGCTCAGCGCGGATCCGCCAGCCCTTACCTTACCTGCTCATCTGTGCCTTCATCGCCAACGCGGCCAGCTTTGTCCTGCCGATCTCGAATCCGGCCAACCTGGTGATCTATGCGCAACGGATGCCGCCACTGGCCCGCTGGTTGCCGCACTTTGCGCTGCCCTCGCTGTTGGCCATCGGCGCGACGTACTGGATGTTGAAATATACGCAGCGCGCGGCGTTGCATGAGCCTCTCGCGACCACGATACCCGGGCCTACGTTGACGGCTGCCGGGAAGACAGCGGCCTGGGGAATCGGTGTCACTGCGGCGGTGCTCATGACCGCTTCCGCGTTGGGTTGGCAGCTGGGACTGCCGACCTGCATGGCAGGTGTTGCAACGCTGGCCCTGGTGGCGGGGATGAAGCGTTGCACTCCGTGGCTGTTCCTCAAACATATTTCCTGGGGCGTCATTCCCCTCGTGGCGGGTTTGTTCGTGCTCGTGGCGGGCCTGGAGCAATCGGGTGTGATCCGCGGCTTGAGCGAGTTGCTCCGCGAGGAGACCCTGCGCGCTGGAACTCTGACAGCCGGGGCCGCCGGTGTGCTGGTCGCATTCGTTGCCAATCTCATGAACAATCTGCCCGTGGGGCTGATTGCCGGCACGGCCGTCCACGCGGCCAACGTGCCAGATACCGTCGCGGGCGCGGTCCTCATCGGAGTAGACCTGGGTCCCAATCTCTCCGTCACGGGCTCGCTGGCGACGATTCTGTGGCTGACTGCTTTGCGCCGTGAAGGAGTGGAGGTGCGAGCGCGCGACTTTCTCCGGTTGGGCGTGCTCATCATGCCGCCCGCGCTCGTCGCGGCTCTCGCTGCTTTCCTGGTGATCGGCTGATAGCCGATAGTTGGCCTATAGTCGGCCGATGATCACCCAGCCTCGCCCCGACGAGAGGGTCAAGCGCTCTCGATTCGCGGCAGACGAATGGAGAATGTCGCCCCTCGGTCCTCACCGTCGCTCGTGGCCATGATCTGCCCTCCGTGCATTTCCACCAGCCGCTTGCAGACGGAAAGGCCGATGCCGAGCCCGCCCTGCGCGCGATCGAGCGAGCGCTCGCCTTGCACGAAGATGTCAAAGACTTGCGGCAGGAGCTCCGCACGGATCCCTATCCCCGTGTCGGTCACCGCGATGACGGCCAGCGCGCCTTCGGATCGAGTGACGACCCGTATCTCTCCGCCCGCGGGAGTGAACTTGGTGGCATTGGTCAACAGATTGGACAAACATTGTGTGAGGCGAACCGGGTCCCCTCTGATCAACAGGGGCTCGGTCCCGGTATGCAAGCTCAGGGTCAGGCCTTTGGCGCGGATCGCGGGCGCGACCGTTTCTACCGCGGCCTCGATACAACTTTCCACACTGATGATTTCCGGCTTGAGCTCGATGCGTCCCTGCGTAAAGCGGGCCACGTCGAGCAGGTCATCCAACAGCCGCGCCAGTTGGACGGTCTGGCGTTTGATCATGGCGACCAGCGCGAGCGGCTGGTCTTTACCCGCCAGCAGGTGCGACAGCACCTCCGCCGCATTGCGGATCGGCGCCACGGGATTGCGCAACTCGTGGGCCAACATCGCAATGAACTCGTCCTTGAGGCGGTCGGCCGCGCGTACCTTCTCCTCGGCGCGCTTACGGTCCGTGACATCATGGACAGTGCCGATGAGTCGGATCGCGCGTCCATCCTCGAAGGAAACTCGACCAACGGCTTCTACCCACCGGGTTACGTCTTCGGCTCCGATGACCCGAAACGAGGCCGAGTACTGGCCATCACCGGCCGGATCGAAAGACCTGTCCAGAGCGCGTTGCATCTCCGCGCGGTCCTCCGGATGGAGCGCCGCGATAAAGATGTCGAAGCTGACCGGGTCATCCGGCCCCAGACCCCACAACTCGCGGGTCCGCTCGTCCCATTCCAACCGGTCGGCGCGAATATCCCAATCATAAACGCCCAGCCGGGCGGCCTTTTTGGCCAGTAGCAGACGCTCCTGGAATTGCGCCTGGGCATCGGCCAGCGCACGCGCGTGATCCATACCGAGCTGGTCCCGGGCTTCCTGCAGGGCCTGGTTGAGCGTCTGCAATTCGCTGCGACGCTGATGTAACTCGACGAGGATGGCGACTTTACTGCGCAAGATCTCCGGGACGATCGGAATGGAGATGTAGTCGATGGCCCCGACCTCGTAGCCTTTCAGGCGATCGAGGTCTGTTACGTTCACGCCCGTGACAAAGATGATTGGAGTGCGCTCGAGACGCGGGTGCTCGCGGATCAGGCGCGCGACTTCGAATCCATCCATCCCCGGCATGTTTACATCGAGCACAATGACCGCGAACTCTTGCTTCAAGAGCCGCTCCAGCGCTTCGATGCCCGAATGGGCCCGGACACAATGCACGTTCAGGGTCGAGAGGACGGCCTCGTAGGACAGCAGCCGGGCCGACTGGTCGTCGACGAGCAGAATACTGGCGCGTTGCACGATTGCGGGTGCCGCCCCCAGAGAAAGACCGGCGGTGCCCTGTCTGACCACCTCGTTCATTGACGGAGGGTGCCCCTTCGTTATTTCTGCCGCGCTCCACCCCAAGAGTAAAGCAGCATATCACGTGCCTCAATGCGTTCCGAAAGGGCGGTGTTCGTGCAACTGGAGGATATCTATGGCCGAGGCATCGCCAGCGCGCACGGCCCGTATTGCGGTCGTTGGCAGCGCCAACGCCGATCTCATCACCTTCGCCGAGCGTTTCCCGCGGGCCGGGGAGACCTTGTTCGGCCAGAATTTCGACCTGGACTGCGGCGGCAAGGGTGCCAACCAGGCGGTCGCCGTGCGGCTATGCGGCGCGGAGGTCGCGAGGGTCGCCAAGGCCGGCAAGGATCTGTTTGCCGAGGGCACCCTCGGTCACTGCGACTCGTTTGGAATCGATCCAACACACGTCGGGATGTTCGTGGCCGGGCCCGCCGGTGTCGCGCCAATTTTTTGCGGAGGGAGTCAAGCATGTTTATTGTTGAAAGCTAGCCGCGGGCAGTCGCCTGGCGCCGCCTCGCGGGAGCGGCGGTCGCGGTGAGCACCAGAGGTTTGATTTTGTCAGTCACCTGCGGGGTGTTCCCCCAGCTGGATCTGGATCCAACACGAACTTGTTGACGTCACCGCGCCCGCGTTATAATCATTTGCTATAAACCCATACTCGTTCGGACAGGGAGGTTCGTATGTCCAGGTCATTCAACCTGATCTCCGGTGTTGCGGCTTTCGCTCTGGGCGCGGTTGCCACCGCGCATGCCGGCAGTCTCGCCGCGAATCCATATTCCCCGACTTATGGCCATGAGTATCGCCATGGGGCGGTGCCAACGGTCGAAAACTTGCAGAAGATGCATGCGTGGGCCGCTTTCAACCCTGACTTTGCGGCTGCGACGGGCCCGAATACGCTGAGGTACGGTGGCGGCATCGACGGCATCGGTGTCACCAGCGGGCTGCCGAAGGTCTACCTGGTCGTGTATGGCAGTCAATGGGGCACCGCCGGCAGTGACGCCAACGGAAATCTGACATTGTCGAAGGACACCAAGGGCGCGCTGCCCCGCTTGCAGCAGCTTTTCAGGGGAGTGGGCACGGGCGGAGAGAAATGGTCCGGTGTGATGACCCAGTATTGTGATGGTGCATCCGTCGCCAGTGGCGCCACGTCGTGTCCTTCGGGCGCCGCCAAGGTGAAGTATCCGACCGGCGGTGCCCTCGCGGGCGTCTGGTATGACAACTCCGTGTCCTCGCCGACCGCTGCCAGCGGCAATCAGTTGGCGAAGGAGGCGGTCAAGGCTGCCGGGCATTTCGGTAACACCACTGCGGCATCGAATCGCTTCGCGCAATACGTCATTCTGTCACCGCCGGGCTCGAATCCCGATCACTATAAAACGGGCGGTTTCTGCGCCTGGCACGACTACAACGGCGACACGACCCTGTCCGGCGGTGCCGCCGCGTCGAACTTCGGCGATATCGCCTTTACCAACATGCCGTACATCACCGATGCGGGTGCGAGCTGCGGTGCGAACTTCGTCAATTCCGGCTCCGCCGGCGCGCTCGACGGTGTGACCATCGTGGAGGGTCATGAATACGCCGAGACCCTGAGCGATCAGAACCCGGGTGGCGGCTGGCTCAACTTCAACTCGGGCGAGGAGAATGCGGACGAGTGCGCCTGGATATCCAGCGGGCAGGGCGCTTCGGCCAATGTGACCATGGGGAATGGAACCTACGCGATGCAGAGCACCTGGTCGAATGACACCAACCGGTGTGATATCTCACATACGGTGCTGTAGGAAGCGCTGCCGGCTTGCAGGGTACTCAGGTTGACCTGGGTACCCTGCGACCTGCAAGAGACGCGGCCGTCAGAGCCGCGGGCCGCAGTCGGGTGTACTGCAGTCGCCTTCGTCCTCGATCTGTACTGTCGTGTGCTCGACGTTCAGCCGTTGCCCGAGTCGCAGATGGATTGCGCTGATGGTCTGCCGCGGCTCCGCGCCCGGAGCCAGATTGGCATGCAGGGTCACCATCGGGCGCTCACCGGTCATGGACCAGACATGGATGTGGTGAACGCCAGTAAGCCCTGGAATGTGTCCGATGAGCTCGGACTCGATACGGCGCACATCGAAGCCGGCCGGTGCCCCTTCCAACAACACGTCCGCGGCTTCGCGGGTCAGCGACCATGCGGAGCGGAAGATCAGGACCGATACCAATAACGAGAGGATGGGGTCGGCCACTGACCAGCCCTTGATGAGCACCAGCAGTGCCGCGACGCTCGCCATTCCGGAGCCGACGAGATCGCTCAATACGTGAACCCGTGCGCCGCGCTCGTTGAGAGACCTCGCGCCGGAGAGTGTCAGGAATGCCCCGAGATTGGCCACACCCCCGATCAGTGCGATGACGAGCATCAATCGTCCATTTACCGGGGGCTGGTGAGCTAAACGCACGGCCGCCTCGTAAACCACCCAGATCGTGAGCAGCAGCAAAGCTTGCCCATTGATGAAGGCTGCCAATGGCTGATACCGACGATGACCGAAGGTGCGCTTGTGATTGGCGGGGCGGCGGCCCACGCGCAGTGCGACGATCGCCAACAGCAGCGACCCGGAGTCCGCGAGCATGTGAGCCGCCTCGGCGAGCAGGGCGATCGAGTTCGCGAGATAGCCCCCGATGGCCTCTATGATGGTAAAGCTGCCGAGGATCAGCAGAGCCCATACCAGGCGGCGCTCACTGGCGTCGTGGCCATGGCCGTGATGATGATCGTGATCATGGTGGTGATCATGATCATGGTGGTGATCGTCATGATGACGACCGTGGGGATGACCGTGCCCGGAGTGGGTCTCGTGATGGCGCTCGTGTCGCATGACCTGAGTCTAATCTGGCCGATTTTCGCGTTCCAGTTGCCAAGTCCTCTACCGTCAGGTAAAACGCAGCCCTCCTTTGGGGAGTAGCCGCCCGGCTTGACCGGGTCGCACGTCAACATACTTGGGCGCGAGCCTATGGCGTGCGAGGCCTGCGGGCATGGCGAGACCAACGGTCGACCTCCGGCACGAGCGGCAGGGGGTGGCCGTTGCTGCTCGTCGCCGCTCCTGGCTCGGAGTCTTGCAATGGAATCCTTCCTGGTTTCGCTTTCCACCGTGGCCATCGCGGAATGCGGTGATCGCACGCAGCTGCTCTCCCTGATGTTGGCTGCGCAATATCGCAAGCCCTGGTTGATTCTGGCCGGAGTGCTGTGCGCGACTCTCGCCAGTCACGCGATTGCGGGAATAGTCGGCATGCGCTTGGGGCACTTCCTTACCCCGACTGTCCTGGACGCCGTTGTCGGGATCAGCATGATTGGCATGGCGTTGTGGACGCTCAAGCCCGATACCCTCGATGAGAGCCAGACGGGTGTGCGAGCTGCCGGCGCCTTCATGGCCACGTTCATTGCTATCTCCATCGCCGAGATCGGCGACAAGACGCAGATTGCTACGGTGGCGCTCGCCGCGGCCTATTCCAACCTGGCCGCAGTAGTGGCCGGCACCACAGCGGGCATGGTGCTCGCCAATGCCCCGGTGGTTTTTCTTGGCAAGGCGTTTTCCGACCGGCTGCCGCTGAAAGCGATCCACTACGTCGCGAGCGCGTTGTTCCTGATCCTGGGGGGAATTTTCCTGGTGCGCGCCTTTTACTGAGTCAGGCCCGGCCGGGTCCTTCATGACGTGCGCCGCCGAAGCTGGGGCGCCGGGCTGGAGCTGGCCGGCAGCCTAGGCGTTGAGTTCAGGCGTTATAAATACCGTTTGAGCCATTCGGCGATCTGATGGCGCAGTTGGTCTGCCGAGGGCGCGTCAGCCCAGCTGTGGGAAACGCCCGGCGCGATCACGAGGCTCAAGCGATCCTCCGCGCCGGCCTTGGCGTAGAACGGCCGCAAAGTCTTTTCCAACGACACACTTCGGGCGGATGGGATGGCGGTATCCTCCGCCCCGTGAATCAACAGTATGGCCGGCGGAGGTTGTCTGGTTGCAATCTCTCGGACATGAAGCATCGGGTCGGTTCGTTGCGCCAGTTCACGTGAAGCATCTGACCAGGCGTACGGCCGCTGCGTCGCTCGCTCCAGCGCCTCGATCGCTGGCTCCAGGCCCGCAGGCGCGTTGACGGTGATTGCAACACCCACCGGTATCTTCGGATCGGTCAATGCGAGCAGTACCGCTGCGCCGCCAGCCGAGAATCCAAAGAGACCGATCTTGCCGTTCGCTCCCGGACATTTCTGCTGTTGCAGCGCGGTCAGTACCTGCGGAAGCTCCTTTGCCGCACCGACGACTATGGGCGCGAAGATTTGCAGGGCGTAGTCTTGCGCTTGTCGCTGGGCGAGAGTCTCGGCGCCTGCCGCTGGCGCGCGTGCTCCAAACAGAGGCAGGTCCAGGTAGACCTTCACGGCAGGTACGTCATCCAGAGGGAGCGCGCGCATCAGATCTTCTTTGCTCCCCGGTGGCCCGAGTCCATCCCAGAGGACGATCACAGGCTTCTTGACGAATTTCGGCACGCGAAGAATCGCTGGCACGCCGGCGAGGACTGTCCTCGAGATCGTCACTTTTTGGGCCGCGGCTGCCGCGTGCGCCAACTGCAGGAGCAAACCGCAGAGCGTGATTGAAAACAGACGCGAGCAAATCCTGCGTACCATGATACGAGAGTCCTCCCAGTCGACCAACTACTGTACCGGCTGCGCGCCAGCACAGTCCGTGATCCCGTAAAATCACTGCGCCGGTACAATCCATCCCGATGGAGATACTCTGCCGGTCGTCTGTTTGCAATGGCCGGTCTCGAATAGGACCTCTCTCATGCGCACCCCGATATACCAGGTCGACGCCTTCACCACTTCCTTGTTTGGCGGCAATCCCGCGGCCGTCATGCCGATGGACCGTTTTCCCGCGGACGAGATCATGCGAGCCGTCGCCGCGGAGAACAACTTGGCGGAGACGGCCTTCATGGTTCCCGAAGGCAGCGACTACCTGCTGCGTTGGTTCACGCCGACCGTCGAGGTTCCCCTGTGTGGTCATGCGACACTGGCGAGCGCCGCTGTCGTGATGGAAAGGCTCTATCCCGACAGGCGGGAAGTCACGTTCCATTCCAGCAGTGGTCCACTGCCGGTCAGGCGCGCGGGGACAGAGTACGTCATGGATTTTCCCGTCCGAACGTTCGAGCCGACCGCAGCACCCGCAGGGCTGGCTGCGGCGCTCGGCGCGACTGCGGTGGAGGTCTATATCAACTCTTTCAACTACATGGTTGTGCTCGAGGACGTCCGGACGTTACGGGCGTTGCAACCCGATATGGCGGCGATCGCCCGCTTCGATCGCAGCGGCGTGATTGTAACGTCCCCGGGAGAGGGGGCCTATGACTTCGTCAGTCGCTACTTCGCACCCGCCAAGGGCATTCCGGAAGATCCGGTTACCGGTTCCGCGCACTGCATGCTCGCGCCTTACTGGGCCAGGCGGCTGAAGAAAACCGAGCTCAGAGCCTTCCAGGCTTCGCGACGCGGCGGCGCCGTGGGGTGCCGGCTGCGCGGCGATCGAGTTGAGTTGCGGGGTGGCTGCGTTTTCTACCTGGAAGGGACGGTGGAGATCTGAGCGTGTATACCGCCAACATGACGTTGGGAAGATCCCGAGGCTCGCGCGCACTGGCTGGGGCCTCGGGTAGCTTAGCCCGCTGCGGCAATGCCGCCGTCGATGTGGAGGATCTCGCCGTTGATGAACGAGGCGGACGGGCTCAACAGGAATGCGATGGCTTCCGCTACGTCGTCCTCGTGACCGAGTCGTCGCAACGGAATCGTGCGCGCGCGGCGCTCGTATTCGGCCTTGTCGTTGAGGCCAACTGCGCCCGGGGTGGGGACCGAGCCGGGGGCGAGCGCGTTCACACGGATACCTTGCGGCCCGAGCTCTGCCGATAAGGTCTTGGTGAGCGTTACCAAGGCTCCTTTGACGCTGCTGTAAATGCTGGTGTTGGGGTAGCCGCGCTCGGCGACAGGAGAGGCCATGTTGACAATAGATGCGCCGCGCTCGGGTTTCCGATGCGCGAGCAGCGCCTGTGTCCCCCAGACGGCCCCCTTGATGCCTATCCCCAGCATTTGATCGAGCACTTGCTCGGATACGGCAGAAATGGGCTCGTAGCGCAGCAGCATGGCATTGTTGATCACCGCGTCGAGACCGTGTCCCTGGGTCGCAAAAGCGCTGGCCGCTTCGAGCAAAGCCGACCGATCCGATACGTCCGCAACGTATGCGGACGCGCGGCCCCCGTTGGAGCGGATCTGCTCTGCGCCCGCGTTTACGCTCGACGCCTCGACATCGACCAGTCCGACTCTCGCGCCAAGTTGCGCCAACTTGACGGCCATAGCGAGTCCGAGGCCGCGTCCGGCGCCCGTGATGAGTATGGATTGTTCTGCAAGCTGCGGAATCGGTAACACGGTTTCCCCCCTCGAATGTGCGCGGTCGCTCAGAGCGCTCCGTACAGCGCATTGATCAGGCGCGCGGCCCGCGGGCCGTTGGTTCCTACGGCGTGCATCTTGTTGCATGCATACGAGAAGCCGATGCGTGCGTCAGGGTCCGCGAAGCCAAGCGAGCCACCGATGCCATGATGCCCGAAGGCGCGCGGATTGGGTCCCATGTACACCGCCTCTGGGGTGTTCAACAGGATGCCCAATCCTTGATGGTATGGGCGGTCTTGCATCAGCTCGGTTATGTTGTGTTGCTCGGTGATCATCGCGGCGATCGAAGCCGGCGAGCTCAAGCGCACGCCATCGAGCTCGCCCCCGCGCGCGAAAGCGCCATAGATCCGGGCCACTGCGCGCGCATTGCCGTGGCCGTTGCCGCTCGCGATCTCGGCCTCGCGCCAGATCCTGGAATTCAGCGTCACTGGCCAGGGCTCGGCCGGATTCTGGACGAAGGCCTTGCTGCGCAGGGTGTCTTTTTCGACTTCCTTGGCTGCAAACAGGCGGGCTTCCATGTTCGGCATGACCTCGGCCACGCGTGCCTGGTCGCGCGCGGACATGTTGCCGAGGTGAAAGTCGGCATGTAAGGGGCGGGCGAGCTCGTCGCGTATGAACTGCCCTACCGTTTTACCCGTAACCCGGCGGACAATTTCGCCCAACAGAAAGCCCTGTGTATGGATGTGGTACGCCGCTACGGTGCCCGGCTCCCACAAAGGCGCTTGTCGCGCCAACGCATCGCACTGCGCTTTGTGATCGTAGATGGCGCCGGGCCAGAGAGGGTCGGCGATGTACGGCAGACCCGCCCGATGGTCGAGTATGAATCGGACGGGCAGTGACTCTTTGCCATTCTGAGCAAATTCCGGCCAGTAGCGCGCTACCGGCGCGTTTACGTCGACCAGCCCGCGGTCAACCAGTATGTTGAATGCCAGCCCGGTGATTCCTTTGGAGACCGACATCATGCAAACGAGGGTGTCACGCTGCCATTCGCGCTCTCTGGCGCCATCGCGCCAGCCACCCCATATGTCGACCACCGTGCGACCATCCACAACGACGCTGACGGCCGACCCGACCTCGTCCTCCATGCGGTAGTTTTCCTGGAACGCAGCCAGTACCGGCTCGAACTGGGGCTCGAGCATGCCGTTGAGCGGAGTCGCGCGGCCGCGGGACTCGAAAGTTTCATTGAGCTTGATCATTCCCTAAGCCTGACACTGCGTGGCGACCCCTTGGCCCTATCGAACGATAGGGGCCTCAGGCAGGCAAGTATGCTCATCTAGCGCGGAGCGACCGGGCTTGCCGTGGGTAAATCGGGGGTGCCCAAGCCAATGATCGAGCGCGACGAGGATGTGTTCGACTACGTGATCGTGGGGGCGGGGACCGCGGGATGTGTTCTCGCGAGCCGCCTCTCGGAAGACCGAGCCAGGCGAGTCGCGCTGCTCGAGGCCGGCCCGCTGGACCGCCACCCCTTCATTCATGTTCCCGCAGCCGTCGCGGCGGCAATCGGCCGCCCCAAACTGAACTGGCGCTTCGCTACCGCGCCCCAGGCTCATTTGAACGGCCGCGCCATTCCCATTCCGCGCGGGCGCGTGGTGGGCGGCTCCGGCTCCATCAATGGCATGGTCTATTTCCGCGGCCATCCAACCGATTTCGACGACTGGGCGGCGGCCGGAAACCCGGGCTGGAGTTACCGGGAGGTCCTGCCTTACTTCCTGCGCTCTGAAAACAACGAGGCCTATCCCGACTCGCCCTACCACGGGCAGGGCGGCCCCATGAACGTCATTTTCATCAGGCGTCCGAACCCGATGACGCCCGCATTTCTGGCGGCTATGGATTCTCTGGGGTTCCAGCGCAACGCGGATTTCAACGGCCCGGATTCCGAAGGCTACGGGACGCGGCAGGGCACCATTCGCAACGGCAGACGAGTCTCCACAGCGACGGCATATCTGCAACCGGCCCGTCACAGGAGCAATCTCGCGCTCCTGACCAACACCAGGGCAGCCCGGATACGGATCGAGAATCGACGTGCGGTTGGCGTCGAGTTGCTTACCCCGGATGGGGCTCGCACGCTCACCGCGCGCCGCGAGGTAGTTGTCGCCGGTGGTGCGGTTTTGTCGCCTCAGTTGCTGATGCTTTCGGGGATTGGCGACCAGGAGGCGCTGCGTGCCGCGGGCGTGGAGATAAAACACCATCTGCCCGGCGTCGGCGCAAACTACCATGACCACTTGGCGATCGGCGTCCTGATGGAGATGCGTAACAGCGAGTCTTACGGAATCTCCTGGCGGGCGATGCCGCGCAACGTGGCGAACATCATCGAATACGCGCTCTTCAGGACAGGCCCACTCGCGAGCAACGTCTTCGAGGCGACCGGCTTCGTGCGCACCATGCCGCAGTTGAGTCGTCCCGACGTGCAGATCGTTTTCCAGGCCGCCCGCCGGAACACCAACACCTTCCCTTTCCCGCTGGGGCACGGGTTCGCCATCAACGCCGTGGGCCTCTATCCCAAGAGCCGGGGCTCCGTTCGTCTGGCCGGACCCGATCCGCGCGCCGCGCCCATCGTCGACCCGCAGCTGATGAGTCATCCGGATGATGTCGCAATGATGTTGCGCGGGTTGAAGCTCGCCCGGCGCGTGGCCCATGCAGCCTCGTTTGCCAAGTATCGGGCGACGGAAGTACAGCCCGGTCCAGACATCGAGGCTGACGCCGCGCTCGTCGAATATCTCCGGCGCGCTGCCTCGACGGTGCACCATCCGTGCGGCTCGTGCCGCATGGGACCAGATGCGGGGGCCGTCGTGGACGCGCAATTGCGAGTGCACGGCATCGAAGCGCTGCGTGTCGCGGATGCAGCCATTTTCCCGCACGTCGTAGGGGGGAATACCAACGCGGCTGTGGTCATGATCGCGGAGAAAGCAGCCGACATGATCCTCGGCATTTCCGCGCCTCGACCGGCCGATTTACCCGTCGCGCGCCCCAGGGCCGCGGTAGCTGAGCCGGTGGGAGGCTGAAACAGTGGCTGTAGAGCACATCAAGCATTGGCGCATTGGCGACGTCGAGATCGCCCGCCTGGTCGAGGTCAACGCGTTCGAAGACAATCTCTGGATGTTGTGGAAGGATGAGACCGCGGACTTCCTCAAACGTCACGCCTGGGTTCATCCGCACTTCGCCACCGCCGAAGGGCTGATGAAGATCTCCTTCCAGTGTTTCGTCCTGCGCTCGCGCGGCAAGAGTGTCATGATCGACACGTGCATCGGCGCCGATCGCAAGCGCGAGTACGATGTTTTCTGCAATATCAAGACGACTTTTCTGGAGGATATGCAGGCTGCGGGTTTCCCTCCGTCGAGCATCACCACCGTTCTATGTACGCACCTGCATTTCGATCACGTGGGCTGGAACACGCACCTGGTGAACGGGAAGTGGGTGCCGACATTCCCCCAGGCCCGCTATCTCTTCGGGCGGCAGGAGTACGAGCACTGGTGCCACATGCGCAAAACGGGCGGGTATCACGACTTCGAGCACTTGCACGATTCCATCGACCCCGTCATAGAGGCGGGCCTGGTGGACTTGATCGAGCCCCAGCACCGGATCACTGACGAGGTGTCCCTGTTTCCCACCCCGGGTCACACGCCGGGCCACGTGAGTGTGTTGATCCGCTCGCGGGGAGAGGAAGCCGTGATCACGGGCGACCTGTTGCACCATCCCATCCAGCTCAGCTATCCCATGCGTCATGGTAACTTTGACATGGACAAGGAGCAGGGAGCCGCGACGCGCCAGGCATTTGTCGACCGTTTCGGCGGCACGAAGGTGTTGGTGATCGGGAGTCACTTCTGTGATCCGACTTCCGGTTGGATCGTGCGTGACGGTGAGCAGTGGGTCCTGGAGACCTGAAGGGGCTCGCGTGAAAGAGGCTTACGTTTACGATGGCGATCTGTTTGACGCCGCCTCCGTCCGCAATGCGCGTGCGGTGGATGACGAGTTGCGCGAGTTGGCGCCCGTAGTGAGGCTCTCGCGTGAGAATGTAACCATGATCGCCCGTTACGAGCATGTGGCCGCGGGCTTGCGAGACTGGAAGACGTTCTCCTCCACCTCTCGTCCTTGGCACGATCCGAAATCCGTGCGCCCCGAGCTGCTCTTGACGGATGACCCGCCCAAACATACGGCGGTGCGCGCGGTGGTCGCCAATGCGCTTTCGCCGCAGGCTCTGGCGAAGATGGCTGCCGCATTCCGCACCGACGCGGAAGCACTCGTGACCGACCTGAAAGCCAGGAGCGGCACGGTCATCGATGCGGTCGCGGAGATTACCCGCCCTTTCGTTTACAAGGTTTTGCCTGACCTCCTGGGCATTCCCGTGCCCGGACGGCAGCACATGTATGCCTTCGGCAACATGGTCTGGGCGACCATGGGACCGATGAACGAGCTGTTCACGGCCGCCATGCAGGACACAGGACCGGTGATCGAGTGGGCCACGAGTTGCTGCAGGCGCGAGAACCTCGACAGCCAAGGGCTAGGAATGCAGATGTTTCTGGCGGCGGACCGAGGCGAGATCACTCAGGATGAGGCGCAGCTCCTGGTCGGAATCCTCCTGTCGGCCGCTGCGGATACCACCATCATCACCATGGCGAATGCGATCCGCGCTTTCTCCATTTATCCCGAGCAGTACCAACTGGTACGTCAGGACCCAGCGCTCGTGCGCGCGGCGTTCGAGGAGAGTCTGCGTTGGGATTCGCCGTCGCGTATGGCGGGTCGCATCACTATGCGCGACGTTGAGATCGACGGGGTCGTGATTCCGCGAGGAGAGCGTTGCGGCCTGATGTTTGCCGCCGCCAACCGCGACCCGCGCAAGTGGTCGGAGCCGGACCGCTTCGATGTCCAACGCGACAATCGCGGTCATGTGGGTTGGGGGTACGGCGTGCATTCCTGCGTGGGGCGGGTACTGGCCGGGCTGGAGGCCGATGCGCTGCTCGGGGCCGTGGTTCGGCACATCGAGCGCTTCGAGCCGGGCGGAGAGCCCGAGCCGTGGATGACGACCATCGGGCATGGTCCGGAAGCGTTGCCCGTCAGGCTCTTCGCAGCAACAGGCTAGGTCTGCTGGAAAGCCGCGGCCTCTGCCGTCGAGTCGGTGCACGCGCCTGAAGTACTTTACGCGCAGTGCTGCGGGTGATTCAGCAGTCGTTACGGCAGGGCGTTTCCGCAGAAACGCGCTCTCCGCGCTTGGAGTGCTGCAGGAGGACTTCGATCGCGAGCCCGTAGTCCATCGTCTCGCCGCGCCAACGCGTGACGGCGGTGTTCTTGTCGATGCGGATGCCTTGTTGCGCGTGCTCTGCCGGCAATTGACGCCAGTCGGATAACGGGCGTGTGTGATTGGGTGCAACGCTGTCGAAAGCCTCTCCGTTCGGTCTGACAAAGCGCAGTGCGCCGTCGTCGAGGACTTGCACCACTACCCTGCCTTCATGCACCTGACGGTGATGATAGCGACAAAGTTGAACGAGATTCGACAGTTTGGTCTCTCCTCCCTTCGACCAGTGATGTACGTGGTGCGCGTCTACGTAGCGGGTGTTCGCGCAACCTGGAAAGCGACAGCCGCGATCGCGTGCATTGAGCGCGCGGCGCAGCGCTGGAGGGATGCTCCTCGTCTTGCGTCCGATATTGAGCGGCTCCCCTTGTGCGTCCTCAAGGACGCTGACAATGCTGGCATCGCACGCGAGACGACGCACCGTCTCCACGGGTAGAGAAGGACCGTCCTCGAGCTCGCAGCGTCCCGCGCAGTCCTCGCGCAATGTATCCGC
>Ga0105240_10005948_pt1 | contig 18055 bp, 18 predicted proteins | sample KBSC54metaG_FD_80426 | JGI IMG/M metagenome (GOLD analysis project Ga0105240, IMG submission 80426) | Corn rhizosphere microbial communities from Kellogg Biological Station, Michigan, USA - KBS C5-4 metaG | ecosystem: Host-associated > Plants > Roots > Rhizosphere > Soil | place: Michigan, USA...
ATGCGTTCAAATCGGGTCAGGTCGCGCTGCAGATGAACTTCTTCGCTTTCTTCCCGGGCCTCTACAAAGACCCGAATGTTGGCGGCGACAAGATCGGCTTCTTTTCCAATCCCGCCGCCACCACCCAGGCAACGCAGCTCGGCGGACAGGGCATCTCGGTTGTGTCCTATTCCAAGAACCAGGGCGAAGCGCTGCAATACATCAAATGGTTCTCCGGCGGGGACGTGCAGAAGAAGTGGTGGGCGCTCGGTGGCTATTCCTGCGCCAAGTCGGTGCTGAACGACCCGAGCTTCCCGGACAGCACGCCTTTCGCCAAGGAGTTTCTGAAGTCCATGGGTATGGTCGTCGACTTCTGGGCTGAGCCCTCCTACGCCCAGCTTCTGCAGGCCGAACAGAAGCGCGTGCATGACTACGTGGTCGCCGACAAGGGCACAGCGCAGGAAGCGCTCGACAGTTTGGTTAAAGACTGGAAAGCCGTCTTCAAGGAAGAGGGCAAGAAGTTCTAGGATAGCGGCCTGGAGCGCGGTTCGCTCGCGCTCCAGGTCATTCTTTCAGGCAATACCAGGACTCGCTTTCGAAGCCGACAATCGCGGCGCATTAGGGCCGGCCGACGCCATGAATGATTTGAGTGCCTCATCGCGGATTACCTACGGCGCCGTGCCCGTACAGCCCGCCGTGGTGCATCGTATCCGCGGCTTGTCGGACAAGGCGCTCGCATGGCTCTTCATCACGCCGACGATCGTGCTGCTGCTGGCGATCAATATCTTCCCGCTGATCTGGACGATCTATCTGTCGTTCACCAACTATCGCGCCAACCGGCCAAACGTGCCGATGCGATGGATGGGGATCGATTGGTATCAGTCTATCCTGACCGATCCGGACATCTGGGCGTCCATGCAGGTGACAGCCCATTTCGTGATATGGACAGTCGTGATCGAGACCGTGCTCGGATTCGGCCTTGCCTTCCTGATCGACAAGAAGTTCCGCGGCCACGGCATGTGGACGACAATCATCCTGCTGCCGATGATGCTTTCGCCGGCCGTCGTCGGTAACTTCTGGACGTTTCTCTACCAGCCGCAGATCGGACTTTTCAACTACGTGGTCGCGTTTTTCACCGGCAGCGGAGCCTCATCATTCCAGATGCTGGGTGACGTGACACTCAGTCCGTGGGCCATCATCATCGTCGATGCCTGGATGTGGACGCCTTATGTGATGCTGATCTGCCTTGCCGGCCTGCGCTCGATCCCGGATTACATTTACGAAGCGGCGGAGGTCGACCGCGCATCGAAATGGCGGCAGTTCTGGTCGATTTCGCTGCCGATGGCCCTGCCGTTCATCATGCTCGCGGTGCTCTTCCGCGGCATCGAGAACTTCAAGATGTTCGACATGGTCAATCTTCTCACTGGGGGCGGGCCGGGCTCGACCACGGAGGTAGCCTCGATCACGCTCAAGCGCGCAGCCTTCGAGAGCTGGCGGACCGGCTATTCTTCGGCCTTCGCGATCATCCTGTTCGTGACGGTGTTCGGCCTCGCCAACATTTATGTGAAGGCACTGAACCGGGTGAAAAGCCGATGAGCATCGCCAACGCCGCCCATTCTGTCGTCGAGCCAACTGCTGGCACGAGGCGCTTTGCCGGCGCGCTCGTGATACTTTATGCGGTGATCACGATGATCCCCTTGATCTGGATCGTGCTCACTTCGTTCAAATCGCCGGACGATGCAATTTCATATCCACCCAAGGTTGTCTTCCAGCCGTCGCTTGAAGGGTATTGCAACCTTGTCACCACTCGCTCGCGCCAGACATCGGAATTCATCCAGGCGCTCGGACCGACGCAGGGTCTTTGCGACGGCATAGCACGCGAGCGCAACATGGTCGTCGCCGGACCATCGAACTACATACCGCGCTTCATCAATTCGCTGATAATCGCCTTCGGCTCGACCGTGCTTGCCGTTGCTCTTGGTACGCTGTGCGCCTACGGCTTCTCGCGATTCCGCGTGCTGCTGAAGGAAGATCTGCTGTTCTTCATCCTGTCGACCAGGATGATGCCGCCCATCGCGGTAGCGATCCCGATCTATCTGATGTACCGCACCATCGGCCTGTCGGACACCCGGCTCGGGATGATCCTCCTCTACACCTCGGTCAACGTCTCGCTCGCGGTCTGGCTTCTCAAGGGGTTCATCGACGAGATCCCACGCGAGTACGAGGAGGCAGCTATGATCGACGGCTATACGCGTTTTCAGGCCTTCGTGAAGGTGGTGCTGCCGCAGGCGACGACCGGAATCGCAGCAACGGCGATCTTTTGCTTGATCTTTGCCTGGAACGAATACGCCTTCGCCGTGCTTCTGACCTCCGGCAATGCGCAGACAGCCCCACCCTTCATCCCGATCATCATCGGCGAGGGTGGGCAAGACTGGCCGGCGGTCGCCGCTGGTACCACGCTTTTCCTGGTGCCAATCGTCGTATTCACTGTGCTTTTGCGCAAGCATCTGCTGCGCGGCATCACCTTTGGAGCCGTTCGCAAATGAGTCTCGATGCAAACTCTTCCATGACGCGTCGCGGCTTCGCGGACAGAATTCTGCGACGCGGTCCGCTGGAAGCCGTCGCGACGACCATCATCGCCGCGGGCGTCGTCATGCTTATGCAGCCATTTTTCCTGACGCTGTATTCCTGGTCCTTCGCGACCACTCTGTTCGGTACGGTGATGTTCATCATCGTTTCGAAGGTCAGGGAGTAGGCGCGATGGCACAAATCAGGGTCGAGGCGCTCGGCAAAACGTTCGGGACGTTTCATGCAGTCAAGGCTGCGAGCTTCACCGTCGAGGACGGCGAGTTCCTCTGCCTGCTCGGGCCTTCAGGCTGCGGTAAGACGACAACGTTGCGCATGATTGCAGGACTTGAATTACCGACGGCCGGCACAATTCGACTCGGCGGTGAGGATGTGACGATGAACCGCGCCTCGGCCCGCGACATCGCCTTCGTGTTTCAACTGTTTGCGCTCTATCCGCATTTGAATGTCCGACGAAACATAGGCTTTCCCTTGAAATGCGAAGGTGTTGGTGCGGCCGAGACTGATCGGAGGGTTGTCGAGGCCGCGCGCATCCTGCGCATTCCGCATCTTCTCGACCGGCCGGTGTCGGGCCTTGCCGGCGGCGACCGGCAGCGTGTCGCGCTCGGGCGGGCGATCGTGCGCAAGCCGAAATGCTTCCTGATGGACGAGCCGCTCGGTGCGCTCGACACCGAAATGCGCGAGGCGATGATCCGTGAATTGCGGGCACTGCACGACCGGCTCGGCGCGACCACGGTCTACGTCACGCATGACCAGCTGGAGGCCATGGCGATGGCGGATACGATCGCCATCATGAACAATGGCGTCGTAGAACAGGTAGCCAGTCCGCGCGACATCTATGACCGGCCGGCTTCGCTATTCGTCGCCGACTTCATCGGTTCGCCGCCCATGAACTTTCTGCCGTTCCGCGACAGCCTGACGACGGGCGCACAGGCTATCCGGCTCCGCGATGGCGAAGTCGCCATTCCCGCCGTGAGTGAGGCGTTGGCTGAAAGCGATCTCGTGCTCGGCGTCCGGCCCGAGCATGTGCGTTTCACCGATCGAGGCATGGTGCGGGGCGAGGTCTACGGTGCGGAATATCTCGGCACCACCCAGATCGTGACCGTGACGACGCGCTACGGCGCGCTCAAGGCCCGGTCGCCCTCCAGCATGCACTTCCGGACCGGAGAGAATGTCGGGCTCGACTTTCGGCCCGATACGCTGTCGATCTTCGACAAAGCGTCCGGCCGGGCGATCCGCACCGCGTTGCATGATGGAGGCGCGCATGGCTGAAGTCGAGATCAGGGCCGTCTCCAAGGCATTCAAGGGAGCGTCGGCGGTCAGCGATCTGTCGCTGACGGTCGGAGACGGCGAATTCGTTGCGCTGCTCGGCCCCACCGGCGCAGGCAAGACGACGACATGGCGTCTGGTCGCCGGCCTTGAGATGCCCGATACTGGCTCGATCCGAATCGACGGGCGCGACGTGACCGGCGATGCGCCAGCCGATCGCGACGTCGCCTTCGTCTTCCAGCAATATTCGCTATATCCGCATCTCACGGTATTCGAGAACATGGCGTTTTCGTTGCGTGCGCCGATTCGGCGCGTGCCGGAAGACGAAATCCGCAGAAAAGTCGAAGAAGTTGCCCGCCTCCTCCATATCGAAACCAAGCTTGAGAACAAGGCGACGCAGTTGTCGGGCGGCCAGATGCAGCGCGTCGCGATCGGCCGGGCCCTGGTACGCTCACCCTCGATCTATCTCATGGACGAGCCGCTCTCGTCGCTGGACGCCAAGCTGCGCGGCGAAATGCGTCTTGAACTCAAGCGCATACAAACCGACCTCGGGGCGACGATCCTTTATGTCACCCACGATCAGACCGAGGCGATGACTATGGCTTCCCGCATCGGCGTCATTGAGGCCGGACGGCTGATGCAGATCGGCACGCCCCGCGAGATCTACGAGAACCCGATCAACGCTCATGTCGCTGCACGGCTTGGTCAGCCGGCGATCAACCTGCTGCCGGCGGACATCTTTGCGGGCGCGCCGCGCGGTGCCAAGACCATTGGTGCGCGAACCGAGCACCTGACGATCGCGCATGGCAGCGGAGATGTGTCGGCAACGGTCACGCGGATTGAACATCTCGGCGACCAGAGCCATCTCCATCTTGACCTTAGTGGGCAACCTGTCGTCACGCTGTCGGATCCAGAGGCAAGACTCGGCGCCGGCGATGTGGTGTCGCTTTGCCTCAACAATCCGCTGTTCTTCGATTCGGCTGGCAGGAGGATCGCGGCATGAGCCTGAATCGGACAGTGAGGGAAAAGCTGGTACGGGCGCTGGCGGTGGCGGTAATCGAGCATGCCGACGAATTGACCAGCCTCGACCAGGCGATTGGCGATGGCGATCACGGGTTGAACATGAAACGTGGCTTCGAGGCTGTGCTCGCGACCCTGCCGGCGCTTGCAGATAAGTCGATGCCGGACATGCTGAAGGCAATCGGCATGACGCTGGTGATGAAGGTCGGCGGCGCCTCCGGGCCGCTGGTCGGCACTTTCTTCATGGAACTCGGCAAGGCGCTGCCGGAAGAGCCTGCGCGCGCCGATCTCGTCGCGGCAACTGATAAGGCGATCGGGGCTGTCAAGGCGCGCGGGCGGTCGGAAGCGGGACAGAAGACCTTGCTTGATGTCCTTGTGCCGGTGCAGGCCATATTTGCGGCGGGTGGCGATGCGACGGCAATCGCCACAGGAGCGGCTGAGGCCGCTGAGCGAACCACGCCGATGCTCGCGACTCGTGGCCGGGCGTCCTTTCTCGGTGAACGTTCGATCGGTCATATGGACCCCGGTTCGCGCTCGGCGTCCCTCCTGATCGGTGCGGCAGTCGCAACACTGGAATTCGAGGCAGGTTCATGAGCAATTCAAGTTCTGGCAACGTTGGAATCGTCATCGTTTCGCATTCCGCCAAAATCGCGGAGGGTGCGGCCGATATGGTACGTCAGATGGTCGGCAACGCCGTTCCGCTCGCCTGGACAGGAGGCGACCCCGAGGGCGGGCTCGGCACCAATGTCGCAGGCATTCTTGAGGCGATCGAGATCGCTTGGTCGCCCGCCGGTGTGGCAATCCTCGTCGATCTCGGGGGAGCAGAGACGAATTCGGAGATGGCGGTGGAGATGGTACCGGAAGACCGGCGTGCACGCGTCGTCGTCTGCAATGCTCCGGTGGTGGAGGGCGCCGTGATCGCGGCGACTGAATCCTCGGGCGGCTCGTCGCTAACCGCGGTCCAGCGCAGTGCGGAGGAATTCTATGCATGATGCCAACGCCAGCCGAGCGTCCAAAACCCTTGTGCCGCGAACGGCCTCAGCGGTTCTCGTCAATCCGGTCGGTCTTCATGCGCGGCCATCGGTCAAGCTCACGCAGTGCGCCAAGAACTTTGCTGCGAAGATCGAAATCGCTCTCGCGCCGGACGGACCGTGGACGGACGCCAAGAGCCCCGTGAAGGTGATGCGGGTCAAGGCCCCGCAGGGCGCGATGCTTTATTTCCGCGTCGCCGGTTCCGACGGCGATGCGGCACTGGCCGCCGTGCTCGCGCTGGTGCATGACGGCTTCGGCGAGGCCTGAAGCGGTGACCGAGATCCACCTCATCGGTCGCGCCGCGTCGCCGGGTCTCGCCATCGGACCCGTCACCGTTCTCACGGTCGCCGCTGTGGAGAGCCGCAGAACAACGGGCGATCCCGCGCAGGAGACCGCCTCGCTGAAGGCGGCGATCGAAGGCGCGGCAGCTGAGCTCGCCGAATTGATCGAAGCCGAGCAGGGCGAGGCGGCGGACATTCTGGAATTCCAGGTGGCGATGCTGGAGGACGACGCGCTGGCGGAGGGTGCATTCGACGCGATCGCGGCGGGCGCAGCTGCCGACCACGCCTGGCGTGCGGTGCTCAATGGAGAGATCGCGGGCTATCGTTCGGCTGAAGACGAATATTTTCGCGCCCGCGTCGCGGATCTCGTTGATATCCGCGACCGTGTGCTGGTGCACCTGAATGGCGCGGCCAAGTCCGCGGCGATAACAGGCGGCTCGATCGTCGCGGGCGACGACATCTCGCCTTCGGCCTTCCTCGCTGCGGACTGGAGGGGCGGCGGTGCGATCGTGCTTTCAGCGGGTTCATCTTCCTCCCATGTTGCGATGCTGGCGCGTGCCCGTGGGACCCCCATGGTCGTAGGACTTGGCCCGCTGTCCTGGCAAGACCGACCACCGGCGCTGGCCCTTGTCGATGGCGATGCCGGCACCGTCATCTTCGATCCCGAGCCGGAAACGCGACGGCTATTCGAGCACCGCATGAGCGCAGTCAATGCTGCACGTGCCGTCGCAGACGCCGGTAGGGTTAAGCCTGCATTCACGGCGGGCGGTCGGCGGATCGCGGTTCTTCTCAACATCGCCGCACCTGAAGATCTTGCGGGACTTGATCCGGCGATTTGCGATGGCATCGGCCTTGTGCGCACGGAATTCCTGTTCGGAGCCTCTCAAGGCCTGCCGGACGAAGAAGCCCAGTATTCGGTCTATCGGCGCATTCTCGATTGGGCGGAAGGAAGGCCCGTCACAATGCGCACGCTTGATGCCGGCGGCGACAAGCCGATCCCAGGGTTGACGATCGATGGTGAGAGCAATCCGTTCCTCGGTCTTCGTGGCATCCGCCTGTCGCTTTCGCGGCCTGAGGTATTCCGCCTGCAACTCAGGGCACTGGCGCGGGCGGCTGTGCATGGCACGCTGAAAGTGATGCTGCCGATGGTCGCCATTCCCTCCGAACTCGATCGCGCTCGCGAGCTTCTTGACGATGAGGTCGTGGCGCTCAGGGCGAAAGGGATGGACGGCTCTCGCCCGCCGCTCGGCATCATGGTCGAGGTACCGGCGGCAGCTCTTCGCGCAGAGGATTTCGAGGCAGGGTTCTATTCAATCGGCTCGAACGACCTGACGCAGTACACGATGGCCGCGGCGCGCGACATCGGCGCGGTCGCCGATCTCAACGATACCGGCAATCCCGCGGTACTAGCACTGATCGCCCGTACCGTTGAGGCTGGCCGAGCGCGGGGGGTAGAAGTCTCGCTATGCGGCGATGCGGCGGCGGATGTCCGGCTGACAAATGCGCTGCTCGCGACTGGGCTGACGACGCTCTCGGTGTCACCGATTGCTGTCGCACGGCTCAAGGCCACGATTGCTACGGTGAACCCATGAACGACGATGAAAGTGAACAAGCGCACGATCGTGGCGACAGCAATGTCGCGGACTACAAGGCCATTCTGCGACGGGTACTCGACAACCGGCCGTCCGGAACACGGCTAAAGCTAGCGGCCGCGCTCGGCAAGAACCGCTCGTTCGTGACCCAAATCACCAATTCGGCCTATCTGGTGCCGATACCGGCAAAACATGTCGCGATCATTTTCGAGGTCTGCCATCTTTCCGGAGCCGAGCGCGCGGCTTTCATCGAGGCCTATGGACGGGCGCACCCTGGACGTTTGCGCGCGCCCCATCGCGAAGCGCGCACCCGCAACATCACGGTGACCGTGCCCGACCTCGGTGACGACAAGAAGAACCGTTCGCTCGAACAGCTCGTTGTCGATTTCGCGGCGCGGCTCGCGCGCTACGCCGAGAGCGTGGGCTGACGGATCGAGACGGACTGCAGAAAGACAATCGGGGAGGGGAACGCTGATGAAAATGCTGATCAACAGCACTGAGACGGTACTTGAAGAAAGCCTGGATGGTTTCGCCGCTGCCCATACCGATATCTTGCTGCTCGGCGCCGAGCGCAAATTTGTGCGTCGCCGCGCGTTAAAACCGGGCAAAGTCGCGCTGATCTCGGGCGGCGGCTCAGGGCATGAACCGCTGCATGCGGGCTATGTCGGCCTCGGCATGCTCGATGCCGCCTGTCCCGGCCAGGTCTTCACCTCGCCGACGCCAGACCAGATGGTAGAGGCGGCGGAGGCCGTCGATACTGGCGCGGGCGTGCTCTTCATCGTCAAGAACTACGAAGGCGATCTCATGAATTTCACCATGGCTGCCGAAATGGCCGGGCGAGAGGTTGCGAGCGTGGTCACGGACGACGACGTGGCGGTCGAGAACTCGACCTACACGACCGGTCGTCGTGGCGTCGCCGGTACTTTGATCGTGGAAAAGATGGTTGGCGCGGCGGCCGAAACCGGAATGCCGCTTTCCGCTCTCAAGGCACTCGGGGACGACGTGAATCGGTGCACGCGCTCGATGGGCGTGGCCCTGATGCCGTGCACTGTGCCGGCGGCAGGGCGGCCAAATTTCACGTTGGCAGACGACGAAATGGAAATGGGCGTCGGCATCCATGGCGAGCCTGGTCGGCGCCGGGTGCCGCTGGCTCCCGCCGACGCCATCGCAGACGAACTCCTGGGCGCGATCCTCAAGGACCTCGCGCTGAAGCAGGGCAGCGAAGTGCTGCTTCTCGTCAACGGCTTCGGCGCAACGCCGCTCATCCAGCTTTACCTGATGGTCAACAGTGCAAAGCGAATTCTGGACGGCGCGGGGATCCGGGCGACGCGTTTTCTGACTGGCTCCTATGTCACTGCCCTCGACATGGCCGGCGCGTCGGTGACGATATCGGTGCTCGACGATCGGGCGAAGGCTCTGTGGGATGCGCCGGTACACACGGCGGCCCTGCGCTGGGGCACCTGATCTGGGGCTTCGTAGGAGCCAAGTCGATGTCGGCATCTGCCGTTGCCCTCTGGCGCGCGGAGGCGCGGTGCCTGTCGCACGCGGGATGCCTCGCATAGGCGGAGGGTGTTGGGATGTGGCGGGCGGATTCGCGCAATGGGCGGTTATGGCATGGCCGCTCATGGCGCAAACCGGTCCTCTAGGAAAAGTGCTGAAGCTGGGTCATCAGGGAAAGCCGTGAAAAGGAGCGAGGTCCGCGTCGCGTTGAGCGCTTGACCTTGTCGATTGCAGCTTGACGAGTTCTAAAAAAGAACTGTATAGGCAGAACTCGGCTTGCGACGACGGTGAGGCGATTGCACACATCAGCAAACGCCCGGCCCAGGTCGTGACACGTGTGCCGCGAAAGGAAACACCATATGTTTCAGGGCATCAGGCTCACTTGTGCATTACTGTTGGCGGCTTCTACCGGCGCGTGGGCCGCCGAAGCGCCGGGTATCACGCCGACGGAAATCAGGATTGGCGGCGTGTTCCCGTTTAGCGGCCCGGCATCGTCGATCGGGCTAGTGGGCCGCGGCGTGCTCGCTTATGTGCAATCGGTCAACGACCGAGGCGGCATCAACGGCCGTAAGATCAACTACATTGCGCTCGATGACGCCTACAGTCCGCCCAAGGCAGTTGAGCATATTCGCCGGCTGGTCGAAAGCGACGAGGTTGCCTTCATCTTCAGCCAGCTTGGCACCCCCGGCAATTCCGCGGTCTCGAAATATTTGGCCTCCAAGGGTGTTCCCACCCTTGCTATCGTCTCAGGCTCCAGCAAATTCACCAGCGTGAAAGACTATCCGCTGACCACCACGGGTCTTGTCAGCTACGACACGGAAGGCAAGATCTATGCGAAATATCTGAGCCGGACTTTGCCGACTGGCAAATTCGCGATCCTTTATCAGAACGACGATCTCGGCAAAGACTACGTCGCCGCTTTCAAGGCCTTTCTGGGCGCCGAATTCGACAAGCGGGTGGTGACGGCGGCCTATGAGGTGACCGAGCCTACTATCGACTCGCAGGTGGTCAACTTGAAGAGTTCGGGCGCGGGGGCGCTGTTCGTGGCGGGCACGCCGAAATTCGCAGCGCAAGCGATCCGCAGAGCCGCTGAGATAGGCTGGAAGCCGACGTTGATCATCAACTTTCCTTCAAGTTCTGTCGCGGGAACATTGAAGCCAGCCGGTCTGGAAAATTCGATCGGCGTCATCGTCGGCACCCCTAACAAGGATCCGAACGACCCGAAATGGAGCGACGATGCGGGCGTCAAGGCCTATCGCGAATTCTTCGAAAAGTACCTTGTGGGCGCCGATATCACTAATACCAGCTATTTGACCGGCTATCAGCAGGGGATGCTGCTAGAGCAGATCCTCAGGCAATGTGGCAACGACCTGTCGCGAGAGAATGTCGCAAGGCAGGCCAAGTCGATCAAGGACTTTGTGCTCCCGACCGCGCTGCCCGGCATCAGGATCAACACCAGCGCAACCAGCAACATGGCCTGGACCCAGATGCAGCTGCAGCGCTGGAACGGTACCAGCTGGGATCAGTTCGGCGAGGTGCTCGACGCTGCTTCCGAATAGATTCGGATCACCTCACCCTGCTTGCGCAGAGTGGTCCGATGATGTGATCCGGGTGAGGGTGACTATCTGCGGTCGGAATCTGCGGAGAGACGCTCTAGGCTGCATGAATCGTCTTTTTCGCCTTCGAAGCAACTTCAGGCTTCGCGACTGGTTTCGCGGTCTGCCGTGCGCCTGGACCGGGATGCACATGGACGCCCCTTGCGACCAGTGGTTCGCCGCACTCCGAGCACACCATCAGCGGATCAAACATCTTCCCGCAGCTCTTGTGCTCGTGAAGCATCGGGCGCCCGCGCGCATCAACCATATGGATATCGCCCCAATGCACGATCGACATGATCACGGGGTAGAGGTCGAGTCCCTTTTGGGTTAGGATATATTCGTAGCGCTTGGGAGACTCCTGATATGGAATCCGGCGCAGCACACCGAACTGAACCAGCTTCTTCAGCCTTGCGGCCAGCAAATGCCGGGTAATCCCGAGCGAGGACTGGAATGCTTCAAACCTGCGTCTGCGCAGAAAGCATTCGCGAAGAATCAGCAGGCTCCAGCGGTCGCCGATCACCGCTACGGTGCGCGCCACTGAACAGGGCTCTTCTTCGAGGGTGTCCCACTTCATTGCATTCTCCAGCCCTTGGTCCGTCCGCGGCCCAAGATCGCAAATCGCGCCCGTGCCTCATTCTAAATAGGCACTCTCGAGCACACAACCCGCCAACCTCACTCTTAGACGACAAATTGTCCTATCTGGATTGACAGTTCTATAATAGAACTTTAAAGGTGGGGCAAGAATAACATGATAATGGCGGCGGTCTGGACCGCGCCCGGCCACGGTAGCAAGAGGGAAATGTTCATGGGCAGTCCTCTGAGGGTCGAATTTCTGTTCGATTTCGGCAGTCCGAACGCCTATCTCGCTGAAATCGCGCTGCCTGCGATCGAGAGCCGAACCGGGGTTAAATTCGCATACGTACCGGTGCTGCTCGGGGGCATCTTCAAGGCGACCAACAACATGTCGCCGTTCGAGTCGCTTCGCGGTATCAAAAACAAGCCGGAATATCAGAAGCTTGAAACCGAGCGCTTTATCCGACGTCACAACATCACATCGTTCCGGCCCAACCCGTTCTTTCCCGTCAATACCCTGATGCTGATGCGCGGCGCGGTAGCCGCCCGGTTCGAGAATGTGTTCGAGCCCTACTTTCGCGCCGCCTATCATCACATGTGGGAGGTGCCGAAGAAGATGGACGATCCCGAGGTATTCAAGGCTGCCTTCGCTTCATCCGGCATCGATATCGACGGCCTGATCGCCCGCGCCCAGCAGGATGACGTCAAGAAGGAGCTGATCAAAAACACCAACGATGCGGTCGACCGCGGTGCCTTCGGTTCGCCGACCTTCTTTGTTGGTGAGGAAATGTTCTTCGGTAAGGACCAGCTGCGCGATGTCGAGGAGTCGATTGTCGAACAGACTGCGGCGGCGAAGCTTAAATCCGCCTGAACTCCCCTGAGCATGCGGAGCAACATTCGGGTTCGACGAGGAGGTTCGTTTGGTGAGACCGGTGCAAGAGATCGCGGCCAGCGAGGTCCTGCAAGGGCTGCCTCGCCGCATCCATGAAGTGATCGACCGGCATGTGAAGGAAAACCCGGATCGGTTGGCAATGATCGAAGACGGCGGCGGCTTGAACTATCACGATCTCGATCGCTCGGTGCGGGCGGCCGCAGATTCGCTTAGCACGCTCGGTATTCGCCCCGGCGACCGCATGCTGATCGTGAGCGAGAATAGTATCGCGTTGGCATGTCTACTGCTGGCGGCCTCCAGGATCGATGCCTGGGCGATTGTGGTCAATCCCCGGCTGTCGCCACGCGAACTCGACCAGATTAGGGATCACAGCGGCGCGCGCCGTGTGTTCTTGACGATTGGCGTTTCGAAAGAAGCCGCAGTGCACGCCTCCCGCCTCGGCGCCGGCGTGGAAATTATAGGGCGGCTGCGGGACATCGGCGTTTCCGCGCTCAACGAAGATACCTTTCCCGAACCGATTGAGCCGGAATCTTCCCGGCAGGTCGCGGTTCTGATCTATACATCGGGCACGACCGGCACGCCGAAGGGCGTGATGCTTACCCACCGCAATCTGCTGTTTAGTGCCAAGACCACCGCGGCCATACGCCGGATGACGGTGGAAGACGTGCAATATTGCGTATTGCCGATCTCGCATATTGTCGGCATTTCCCTGTTGATCATGACCCTGATGACCGGCGCTGCGGTACGGCTCACGAGCAAATACGATCCGGCGGCACTCGCAAAGGCGATCACAGAGGAGGGCGTTACCATCCTCAATGGCGTGCCCGCGACCTACCAGCGCCTGCTCGAACACAAGCGGCTGAGCGGATTGTCGCACCTCAACCGCGGCGCGCTGCGCTTGATCGCGGTCGCGGGCGCGCCGCTTGATCTCGATCTGAAATCGCGGGTCGAGGCCGAACTCGGCCTTCCCTTGCTCAACGGCTATGGCATCACCGAATGCTCTCCGGGAATTTCCGGCGTCCGCCTCGATGCGCCCCGCAACGATCAGGCGGTCGGTACCCTGCTCCCCGGGGTCGAGGCCAGGATTATTGGTCTCGACGGCGCCGCGGTACCGACCGGCCAGGTCGGTGAACTCCATGTGCGCGGGCCGAACGTGATGCGCGGATATTATCGCGCGTCGGATCTGACCGCCAAGGCGATCGACGCCGACGGTTGGTTCAACACCGGCGATCTGGCGCGGTTCGAAGGCGATTGTCTCTACATCGTCGGCCGTACCAAGGAAATGATTATCCGCTCCGGTTTCAACGTCTATCCTGCCGAAATCGAGGCGGTGCTTGCCTCGCACGATTCCGTCGTTCAATGCGCGGTGGTGGGGCGGTCGGTCGAAGGCAATGAAGAAGTGGTGGCGTTCGTGCAGCTGCTGCAGGGCTCGACCACCAGCCCCGAAGAGCTGATGGCCCATGTCGCCCCGCAACTGACAGCCTATAAGCGGCCGTCGGAAATCATCGTCCTGGCAGCGCTGCCGGCCACGTCGACCGGAAAGATCCTCAAACACAAGCTGGCCGAGACGCTGCGCGCGGGCTGAATCGCCTCGCGCCGGCTTCAATCGCCTCATTCGGGAGAACAATTTTGGAAAAGCGCAACGCAACAGTCGCCGTCATCGGCGCAGGCGATTTCATCGGCGGCGAGATCGCCAAGAAGTTTGCTTCCGAAGGCTTCACCGCGTTCGTCGGACGGCGTCAGGGCGAAAAGCTGGCGCCGCTGGTGAAGGAAATCGAGGCCGCCGGCGGCACGGTGTTCGGCCGCGCGCTCGACGCACGAAAAGAGGATGAGGTGACAAAATTCCTCGCCGATGCCGACGCGCATGCTCCGCTCGAGGTCTGCGTCTTCAACATCGGCGCCAATGTCAATTTCCCGATCGTGGACACCACCGAGCGTGTGTTCCGCAAAGTCTGGGAGATGGCATGCTATTCCGGCTTCCTGGCCGGGCGCGAAGCCGCACGCCTGATGTTGCCGCGCGGCCAGGGCAATATTTTCTTCACCGGTGCGACCGCGAGCCTGCGCGGCGGCTCCGGCTTTGCCGCTTTTGCCAGCGCCAAATTCGGGCTGCGCGCGGTAGCGCAGTCGATGGCGCGCGAACTTGGCCCCAAGAACATCCATGTCGCTCATCTCATTATCGATTCCAGCGTCGATACCGAATGGGTGCGGCAGCTGATTACGAGCCGCGAGGGGCCGCAGGCGATGCAAAATCTCGATCCCAATCGCCTGATGCGCCCGGCCGCGGTCGCGGGTGCCTATTGGCAGCTCTATCAACAGCCGCGTGACGCCTGGACCTTCGAGCACGAGATCCGCCCCTTCGGCGAAAAGTGGTGAGGGTTTTGCGGCTTGACCCGTGCCGGCCCTATGGGTCACTCATAATCGCATAGGCCTCGGCCACGGAATTCCGGGAGAAAAAGATGAAAACAGTGATCACGGAGATGTTCGGCATCCAGCACCCGATCATCCAGGGCGGCATGCATTACGTCGGCTTTGCCGAACTCGCGGCAGCCGTTTCCAACGCCGGCGGCCTTGGCATTATCACGGGTCTGACGCAGCGAACGCCGGAACTGCTCGCCAAGGAAATCGCGCGCTGCCGCGACATGACCGACAAGCCGTTCGGCGTCAATCTGACCTTCCTGCCGGCCTTCACCGCACCACCCTATCCGGAATATATCAAGGCAATTGTCGAGGGCGGCGTGCGGATCGTGGAGACCGCCGGCCGCAGCCCCGAGCAATATATGCCGGCACTCAAGGCCGCCGGCATTAAAGTAATTCACAAATGCACCTCGGTCCGGCACTCGCTGAAAGCCGAAGCGATCGGCTGTGACGCTGTCAGCGTCGATGGCTTCGAGTGCGGCGGTCATCCCGGCGAAGACGATATGCCTAACATGATCCTGCTGCCGCGCGCCGCCGAGGAGTTGAAGATTCCATTCGTGGCTTCCGGCGGCATGGCTGACGCCCGCAGCTTGGTCGCAGCGCTTTCTATGGGCGCCGCCGGCATTAACATGGGCACGCGCTTCATCGCCACCAAGGAGGCGCCGGTCCACGACAACGTCAAAAAAGCGCTGGTTGCGGCATCTGAACTTGACACGCGGCTGGTGATGCGCGCGATCCGCAATACCGAGCGAGTACTGAAAAATGCCGGCGTCGACCGTTTGATTGAAATCGAGCGCGAAAAAGGCGCCAAGCTGACGATTGCCGACATCCATGACGAGGTCGCGGGCGTTTATCCCAAGGTAATGATCGACGGCGACATGGATGCCGGCGCCTGGAGTTGTGGCATGGTGGTCGGACTTATTCACGACGTCCCAACCTGCAAGGAATTGATCGACCGCATTATGGTGGACGCCGACCGCATCATCCGTGAGCAGCTGATGGGCTTTCTCGACGGGTCTACACCCAAGACCGCGATCCGCGTCGCCTCCTGAGGCGACGCGTTCACACCAAGTTCGACAAAAAAGCTCACCAACAGCGTGCCATTTAAGGAGAGAGAACATGCGACCTCCGGGCAGTTATCAATACCCCGCAATGGATTTTGTCATCTACGGCAAGCCGGCCGCGGTGGCGCTGCTGGAGGAGGCCGAACGGCTCGGTGCCAAGCGCGTCTATTTGATTGCGAGCAGGACGCTCAATACCAAGACGGATGAAATCGAGAAGATCCGCGTGTCGCTGGGTGACCGCTACGCGGGCACCTACGACGGCATACCGCAGCACACCACGCGCGAAGTAGTGGTGAACGCGGCAGCCCAGGCGCGGGAGGCAAAGGCGGACCTGATCGTCGCGATTGGCGGCGGCTCTGTGGTGGACGCCGCCAAAATCATCCTGATGTGCATGGAGCACGAGATCGTCGATCAGGACGGGCTCGACGGTTTCGAGACCACACCTGAGCGACGTTTTGGCGCGTTCCGTATCCCAAAGGTCCGCATGATTGCGATTCCGAGTACGCTATCCGGTGGCGAGTACAATTCTGGAAGTCTGGTGACTGATACCAGGCGCAAGCTGAAGCAGATATTTAATCATCCGATGATGATGCCGCGGACCATCATCCTTGATCCTGCAATCACAAAATACACCCCGGATAAACTATGGCTGGGGTCCGGCACCCGCGCCATGGATCACGGCATCGAGGCCATTTGTTCGATCCGCGGCAATCCTCTGGTCGACGCCACCTGTCTCAGTGGGCTGCGCTATCTCTATGACGGGTTGTTGCGTACCAAGGAAAACCCGGACGACGCAGAGGCGCGGGTCAATTGCCAGTTCGGCTCCTGGCTGTCGGCATTCGGGCTGCAGGCGCGGGTGCCGATGGGTGCCAGCCACGCCATCGGCCATGTGCTTGGAGGCACCTGTGACGTGCCGCATTATTTCTGCACGGCGGTGATGATGCCGAGCGTGCTGCGTTACAACAAGCCGGCTACCGCGGAAGCGCAAAAATCGATCGCAGTGGCATTGCGCTCGCCGGAGCTTGATGCTGGCGACGCGTTCGCCACCTTTATCGGCAAGCTAGGGCTTCCACGCAAGCTGTCGGAGGTCGGCGTCGGCGAGGAGAAATTCGGGTTGATCGGCAAGAACGCTATGCTCTCGATCTTTACCCGCTCCAACCCGCGGCCGATCCGCGAGCCCGGCGATGTCATCGAGATATTGACGCTCGCGGCATAACGACTGCGGGTCAAGGAGACTGTCATGTCGGGTCCGCTTCACGGCGTAAAGGTTCTGGATTTCACCGCAGTCGTTTCGGGTCCGTTCGCGACTATGTTTCTCGCCGACCAGGGCGCGGAGGTGCTTAAGATCGAGCCGCTCGGCGGCGACAGCACGCGGCGCAGCCGCGCTCCTATCGACAAGGCCGGCGAATTCTCTGCGCTCTTCATCTCTTCCAATCGCGGCAAGCGTTCGCTGTCGATAGACATGAAGAGCGATGCCGGCCGCGAGGTGCTGGGTAAGCTGGTGGCGCAGGCGGATGTGCTGGTGCAGAATTTTCGGCCCGGCGCCATGGAGCGGCTCGGACTCGGGGCCGACGAACTGCGCGCCCGCTTTCCGAGGCTGATATATGTCTCGATCAGCGGCGTCGGCGAGACCGGGCCCTATGCCAAGAAGCGGGTCTATGATCCGATTATCCAAGGGCTTTCGGGATTCGCCGATATCCAGTCACAGGCCGTCACCAACCGCCCGCAGATGATCCGCACCATTGTCGCCGACAAGACCACCTCGGTATTCACCGCGCAGGCGGTGTCGTCGGCACTCTACGCCCGCGAAAAGACAGGGCAGGGCGATCACATCAGGGTCGCCATGCTCGATGTTATGATTTCCTATCTTTGGCCGGAAGGCATGATGCAGTACACCGTGGTCGGCGCTGAGACCGCCGCCGCCGATCCCAACGACCGGCCGGATCTCGTGTTCAAGACCAGCGACGGTTACATCACCGCCGGCACGCTGTCGGATTCCGAATGGCAGGGCTTTTGCCGGGCCTCCGGCGATCCAGAACTGATCAAGGACGCGAGATTTGCAACGCCGACAGCACGCGCGATCAACGCGACCGCGCGCATTCACAAGATGGCCGAATACATCGCGCAGGATACCACTGCCGTATGGTTGGTGAAACTCGACGCCAACGACGTACCATGCGCGCCCATCCTGCGCCGGGCTGAAATCATTGATAATGAGCAGGTGGTCGCCCGTAGCCTGATTACCGAATTCGAC
>Ga0105240_10005949_pt1 | contig 18049 bp, 16 predicted proteins | sample KBSC54metaG_FD_80426 | JGI IMG/M metagenome (GOLD analysis project Ga0105240, IMG submission 80426) | Corn rhizosphere microbial communities from Kellogg Biological Station, Michigan, USA - KBS C5-4 metaG | ecosystem: Host-associated > Plants > Roots > Rhizosphere > Soil | place: Michigan, USA...
ATTTAGATTCGAACAACTGTTCGGGCTCAAGAAGAACGGCAACGAACGCGCGCAAAAATGCTGTGTCACGGACTAGATCCTCAGAGAAAACGTGCTGCGCGCTCGCGCCTGAACCGACTTCACGACTAACTGCATAGATAAAAATACAACCAACTTTGAAACCCAGGAATCAAGATACAAGAGAAAGACAGGACAACCTCTGCGCTTCAGGTTTTCCTCTGTGTCCTCTGTGTCCTCTGTGGTTAAAAATGCATTTCGCAATTTGAACCCCGGCGGTTAAACAATCAACTTCGCGATTTGAAGCTCTGAAATTGAATTTCCAGTCCCCAATTCGATCCAACCCATTCCGAATTCTCATGCTCGCAATCGGCGCGATTGCCGTGCTACAGTCACAGTCCCGGCGGGTCAGCAACACATTCCCATCCGCCTAACGCATTCGAATAATTCGATGACCACATTCCAGGACCGCCTCGCCGCACTGTCGCCCGCCATCCTCACCGGGCTTCGCCGCGGCATCGAAAAAGAAGGGCTGCGCGTCCGCGAAGACGGTTGCCTCGCGACGACGCCACATCCGGCTGCGCTGGGTGCCGCGCTGACGCACCCGAACATCACCACCGACTTCAGCGAATCGCAGCTCGAGCTGGTGACCGATGCGCACACCAGCGTCGAGGACTGCCTCGCGCAGCTGACCGCATTGCATCAGTTCGTCTACGGCCGGATCGGCAACGAAGTGATCTGGAATTCGAGCATGCCGTGCTACCTGCCGCTCGAAGAGGACATTCCGATCGGCCGCTACGGAACCTCGAATGTCGGCCGCGCGAAGTTCGTCTACCGCACCGGGCTCGCCAATCGCTATGGCAAGCGAATGCAGACGATCTCCGGATTGCACTACAACTTCTCGCTGCCGAAGACCGCGTGGCCGCTGCCCGGATTGCCCGACGCGAACGAAGGCTATTTCGCATTGATCCGCAACTTCCGCCGCAATGGCTGGCTGCCGATGTACCTGTTCGGGACGTCGCCGGCCGTGTGCGCGACGTTCGTCCAGGGCCGCTCGCATCGCCTCGAGGACCTGTCCAGGGGCACGCGCTACCTGCCGTACGCGACGTCGCTCAGGATGGGCCGCCTTGGTTACCTGAGCGAAGCCCAGGATTCGCTCGCCGTCAGCTACAACTGCATCGATACCTACACCGCATCGCTGTTCGACGCGCTGACGCAGCCGTATCCGCCGTACGAAGCGATCGGCATCCGCTCGGGCAACGAATACCGGCAGCTTTCGACGACTTTGCTGCAGATCGAGAACGAGTTCTACAGCACGATCCGGCCGAAGCGCGTGATTCGTTCCGGCGAGCGGCCGCTGCACGCGCTGCGCCAGCGCGGCGTCGAATACGTCGAGGTGCGCCTGATGGACATCGATCCGTTCGAAGCGATCGGCATTGCCGCCTCGACCGCGCGTTTCCTCGACATTTTCCTGCTGTACTGCCTGGTCAGCGACAGTCCGACCGACGACAGGCAGGAGATCGAGTCGATCGGCCGCAACAAGCAGGCGGTCGCTGCACGCGGACGCGAGCCCGGACTGGAACTCGAGCGCGACGGCGGCAAGGTCGCGTTGCGCGACTGGGCCGTCGGGATCGTCGAGGCATGCGGTCCCATTGCGGCCGCGCTCGATGCCGCGCACGGCGGCACGAACTATCAGCAGGCGCTGGCGATGACAGCGAAATCGCTGGACCGGCCCGAGTCGCTGCCGTCGGCCCACGTGCTGGCGACGATGCGCGACAAGCACGAAAACAGTTATGGCCGCTTTGCGCTCGCCGAATCGATGCGGCATCGCGCAGCGCTGCAAAGCGTGTCGCTGCCGGCCGCGCTCACCGAGGAATACGAGCGGCTCGCCGTCGAATCGCTCGAGGCGCAGAAGGCGGTCGAAGCCGCGGACCGGATTCCGTTCGAGACTTATCGGCAGCGGTATCTGTCGCCGGATGCGCTGGTGCCGAAACCCGATGAGGATCCGTCAGGCGGAGACGAAGGCAAGACCGAGACGTTCGTCGGAGTCTGAGTTCGTCGCGCGCGTCTTCCGCCCGACCTCGCGGAGCGGCGCGCCGGAAGCAGTCAACCCCACTGGACACAGCGCATGCTGAGCGTTCCGGCCTGGAACCCTTCGTACACATGCCGTGCGGATTCGCCCTCGCTCGCCGCGCCCATCGCGTAGAGCAACGGAAAGTAGTGATCGGGAAACGGCACCGCGGTCAGCGCGCCTGGCGTCAGCTTTTCGTAATCCATCAGCGCCGGCGCATCGCCGGCGTCGATCGCGGCCTTGGCGCGCACGTCGAACTCTTCGGCCCACGGCGTCAATCCATGCGCTGAGTCCGGCACGCCGCGCATCGTCGCGCGAAGGTTGTGGACGATGTTGCCGCTGCCGATGATCAGCACGCCCTGGTCGCGCAGGGCCATGAGCGCATGGCCGATCGCGTGGTGATACGACCCGGGCTTCGTGATGTCGATCGAAAGCTGGAACACCGGGACGTCGGCATCGGGGTACATGTGGCGCAGCACGCTCCAGGCGCCGTGATCGAGTCCGCGCTGCCGGTCGTAGCCGGCGACCCGCGGCGCCAGCCTGCCTGCCGCCGCGTGCGCGATGTCCGGCGCGCCGGGCGCCGCGTACTTCAGCGTATAGAGAGCTTCCGGGAATCCGTAGAAGTCGTAGATCGTCTCCGGCGTGGCCGTCGTCGAGACCTGGACTTCGCGCTCGGTCAGCCAGTGGGCGGAGACCATCAGGATCGCGCGCGGCTTGCCCAGGTCGCGGCCCCATTGCGTCAGCATCCGCGTGAACGAATTGTCGGCGACGATATTCATCGGGCTGCCATGGCCGATGAAGAGCACCGGCTGGCGAGAGGCTTTCGAGGCGGACATCGGTTGGCTCGCTTTCGCGGTTTTGGTCGAGGGTGACTGGGCGCGAGCTTCGCGCAGCATTGCGCAGAACGACGATGCGATCGCGACGCCCGCGGCGCCGAGAACGATCTTCCGTCGCGACAGCATCGGCATCATGTCAGGCAATGCGCGCCGCAAATCGTTCGGCCGGCGCGTCACCGGTCTGCGTGCCGGGCGGCGTGACCTTCACGTTCTGCGCCGAGGCGGATAGCGCGGCCATCATGGCCAGGAGATACGAGCCAAGCGTAATGCTGCGGAACATGAGCTTCTCCTCGAGTGCGGTGGCGCAGCGGCGATCGCGCGGCGAGCGGCGCCAGAAGTCGAACTGATAGACTCGCCGGACAGGATTTTCACGATCATATTACCGACAAAAGTGTTCACGATGAATCATCTCCCGCGCATCATGATGCTCGCCGCGCTCGCCCTCTTCGCGCTCGCCGACGATGCGGCCGCGCAGTATTCGAACACGGTCACCGTGCAACGCGCGTTCGTCGTGCCGCCCAATGCCGGCGGCTACTCCGATGCCAGCGTGTCCTGTCCGGCCGGGTATTCGGCGCTGTCGGGCGGCCTCGACAATCTGCACTCGGAGAGCATCGAAATCTCTACGCTGGCGCCGACGTTCAACAGCAAGGGGCTGTTCGTCCAAGCCGACGGCAGGCTTGGCCCGGCGGACGGCTGGTACGCGAGCGTGATCAACCACGACAACACGGATCGCACCGTCACGGTGTCCGTTGTGTGCGCGCCAGTGCCGGACGGCGTCATTGTGGTCGTCGGCTCGACCAACGTCACGGCAGCGGCCGGCTTCTTCGTGGTGCCTTGCCCCTACAACACCATCGCGATCGGGGGCGGCATCGACGTCAGCCGCCCCGAGGCTATGAAACTCATGTCATCATCCCCCTGGTTTGACACCGGCAATCCGTATCTCGCCGTTCGTGCGCCCGGCACGAACCCCGCACCGGCCGGATGGGTTGGCAAGACGAGCAACCAGGGAATCAACGCCGGGACAATGAAAGTCGCGGCGATCTGCGCGAATCTCGCGACGGTGGTCTCGATCGTGTCGAGCCCGATTGCTGTCGATCTGGCGGCACACAACGGCGCTGCATTGATGTGCCCGGCCGGCTACATCCAGACCGGTGGTGGCTTCGACAGCGACGACCCGCATGCGCTGATCGCGACGGTCGGCACGCCGGTACATACGGGATACGCGTATCCGGCCGATCGCGCCGATGGGCAATATGGCGCCCCTGCCGGCTGGTTCGCTGACCTGTTCAGTCATTCGTCGACAGGGAGGAAGAACGTCACAGTCGGCGTCATCTGCCTCGCGCTCGACTTCCCGCCGCAGGGCAGCGTCGTGATCGTCTACGAGTTCTACAACACGAACCTGAAGCACTACTTCCGCACTGCGAGCGCCGACGAGGCGAATGCGATCGACAACGGCGCGGCAGGGCCGGGATGGGTGCGCACCGGCGACAACCTCACTGCATTCGCCGCCGGCATCGCGGCGCCGGGATTCGACGTCTGCCGCTTCTACACGCCAGGGGCGAACTCGCACTTCTACACGGCGTTCACCGATGAATGCAATGCGCTGAAGTCTCCGTCGTCCGGCTGGAGGTACGAGGGGTTGTCGTTCAACATCCGGTTGCCTGACGGCTCGAATTGTCCGAGCGGAACGGTCGCGGTCTACCGGCTCTACAACAACCGCTTCGCATTCAACGATTCGAATCACCGGTTCACCAGCCGTTTCCCGGAGATCGCGCTGCTCGAAGCGCAGGGATGGCACTACGAAGGCGTCGCGTTCTGTGCGCAGAATTATTCGGGCGGATGAGCGCGCCGGCGGTGCCTGCGCGGCGTCGCTCATCGGGCGCTCACGCCCGCGCGGTCAGAGCTGCGGATTCACCGTCTTCGCAAACGTCGGCGCGCGGCGCTTCCGGCTCGCCTGCTCGTACGCATACGCGAGCCTGATCAGCACCGGCTCGCTCCACGCGGCGCCGACGAACGAGATCCCCGCCGGCAGCCCGTGCACGAAGCCGGCGGGCACCGTGATATGCGGATACCCGGCGACCGCGGCCGGCTGCGTGAATCCGCCGCCGCCGTAATCGCCCTTGTAGAAATCGGTCAGCCACGGCAGCCCGCCCGATGGCGCGACCAGGGCATCGAGCCGCTGCTCGTTCAGGATCTGGTCGATGCCTTCGGCGCCGGCGTAGCGATGATTGTTGGCAAGCGCGTCGAGATATTCGCGGCTGTCGAGGCCGCCCTTCGCCTCGGCGAGGACGAACAGCTCCTGGCCGAAGTGCGGCATTTCACGTGCACGCTCGCGCTCGTTGAATGCGATCAAGTCCTTCAGAGTCTTGTGCGGCGATCCGGGCGCGAACTCGGCCAGGTATTTCGCCATGTCCGCCTTCAGTTCGTAGAGCAGCACTTCGCGCTCGGTCTGCCCGTACTTCGCGGCATTGGGCAGCTCGACGTCGATCAATGTCGCGCCCTGCGTCGCGAGCACCTTGAGCGCATCCTCGATCACTGCGGACACCAGCTCGTTGCGGCCGCCGAAATTCGCGCGGACGACGCCTATCCGCGCGCCCTTCAGCCCGTCGCGATCGAGGAAGCGCGTGAAGTCGACCGCCCTGGCCGCGACATCCCTGGTCGCATCGTCGTGCGGATCGGCGCCGGCCAGCACCGACAGCAGCACTGCCGCATCGGCTACGCTGCGGGTCATCGGGCCCGCGGTGTCCTGCGAGTGCGCGATCGGGATGATGCCGCTGCGGCTGACGAGCCCCACCGTCGGCTTGATCCCGACCAGCCCGTTCATGTTCGCCGGCGAAATGATCGAGCCGTCGGTCTCGGTGCCGACGGCGACCGCGGCGAGGCTCGCAGCGATCGCCGCACCCGAGCCTGCGCTCGAGCCGCTGGTGTTGCGGTCGAGCGCGTACGGATTGCGGGTCAGTCCGCCGCGGCCGCTCCATCCCGACGTCGAGCGGATCGAGCGCATGTTCGCCCACTCGGACAGGTTGGTCTTGCCGAGGATCACCGCGCCGGCATCGCGCAGCCGCGTGACGATCGTCGCATCGCGCGGCGGCTTCACACCGACCAGCGCGAGCGATCCAGCCGTCGTCTGCATGCCGTCGGCGGTCGCGATGTTGTCCTTGATCAGCACCGGGATTCCGTGCAGCGGACCGCGCGGGCCTTTGGCCTTGCGCTCGCGGTCGAGGGCGGCGGCGATCGTCAATGCTTCCGGATTGAGCTCGATCACCGAGTTGATCCTGGGCCCGGCCTTGTCGATCGCGCGAATCCGGGCGAGATACGTTCGCACCAGCGCCTGCGTGGTGAGCGCGCCCGACTGCATCGAGCGCTGCAGGTCGGCAACGTTCGCCTCGACGACGTCGAAGGCGCCCCCGGTCTTCGGCTTGTGACCCGTCTCCGGCGCCGGTTTCGCGCCCGCATCCGTTGCCATCGCGTCCCTCCGTTGCGCGCCGGTCGCCAGCGTCAACGGGACCAGCGTCGCGACGCCGACAAATTTCCTGCGATCCATCGCACCCTCCCACGGTCACGGTTCGCGCGATCGGCTGCAACCGGAACGAGACCGGATCACCCCGGCGCGGCGCAGAACACGATGCCTTCGCCGGTCCAGCCCTGGCTTTTCATCTGCTGGTAGATCGCCGGATTCGTAGTGTAGCGATGATTGCTGTCGTTCTGTGCGAAACGATTGTTGTACGCGCGCCAGACCGGTTGGAGCTCGCCCGGGCAATTCGTCGCGTTGGCGCCGGGCTGCGGCCGGAACGCATAGAACGGCAGGTTCTCGAACAGCCATCCCGGATCGGTGCGCACTTGCGCGCATTCGGCATCATCGATCGTGTAGAAATGCGAGTTCGGCCCGATCCCCGGCGTTCCATAGAAGCGGCACAGCGGATGCGCGAGTTGCGGCACGCCGTACAGCGTGGCGCTCGCAATGCCGAAGGCGGTCGGTTGCCAGGCGAGAAAGTTGTAGCCGGTGCGCTGCCATCCCGGACCTGCTGCGCCCGCATCGATTCCCGCCGCCTCCGACGCGCTCGCAGTGATGAAATAGTGGCCGAGATCGACGTTGAAGAATTCGATCACGGCGACCGGTTCCGGCCGCTCGCCGCGCAGTTGCTCGATCAATCCGCCCGCGCTGCCGTCGGCAAGCGCCTGCGTGCTGACCAGCAGCCAATGGTCTTCGACGTCGCGCAGGAACGCAGCCAGGACGTCGCCGCCCGGATTCCTGAACGTCACCCCGTTCGGACCGAATGACGGGTCGGCATGGCCGCCGGCATCGACTTTCACGAAGGCATCGCGAAACTGTTGCGGCATCCCGTCCGGCGGCGGCGAGAAATCGTAACCGGCGACGACGATGCCGCCATCGCGGGCGAAGGTGAAGCCCGTCCATGCGAAGTATTCGGAAACCGGCACGAACCATTTGCCGCCGGTGCCGTAGCCGGCGCTGAGGATGCCGTTCGACTCGTATTGCGCCGCGACCGCTCCGCTGGTGGTGCGCTGCGCGTCGGTGCCGTCGCGGCCGATGCCACGGCCGACCGCGAGCAGGCGCCCGCCGGGCACGATGACGATTCCCGTCAGCGAAACGTTGACGCCGAATGACGTCCAGGTGGCGCCGAACGAAGGATCGGGAGCGCCGTCGGCCTGCCTGCGCTCGAGGCAAAAACCCGGATTCACCGCCGGGTCCGCGTAGAAAAGTCCCTGGTCGCCGCCGACGACGATGCGGCCGTCGCCTTGCAGCACGAGCGCGAAGCCCTGCGACGCGCAGGTCGAGCCGACAGTCTGGCCGCCGTTGAAGGCCGGATCGCGGGTCCCGTCGCTGTTGAATCGCGCGAGCCTCCAGTTGAAGATCTGCGCCCGCGCAATGCTGGTGGTGCCGAGCAGGAGCAGCTTGCCGTCCGGCTGCAGCGCAACGCCATAGGCGCCGAAGAAATCGGCAGTCTCGACGATGCCCGCGCTGCCGAATGAAGGATCGAGCGTGCCGTCGGTGCGCAGCCTTGCCAGCGCGCTGTTCAGCGCGGCGTTCTGGCCGGCATCGTTGAGGCAGATGCCGATGAACACCGCGTTGCAGGGCTCGTCGGCTTCGATCGCGAGAACGATCTTGCCGTCGGGCTGTTGCGTGATCTGGTGGATCGTGTCGCTGCCGCGCACGCTGATCCGCGTCTCGCCGTTCGCGCCGAACGCGGTGTCGGGCGACCCATCCGGCAGATAGCGGCGCAGAAAGAGTTCCTGCCGCCCGCGGCCGTTGTTGTTGCGCGTGATCACGCGTATGCCGGATACGACGAGCCTGCCGTCGGACTGGACGAGCGCGGGTCCCATTGCCGAGCCGGCCGGACCTGCGGCCAGCGTCACGCGTGACTGCGTTCCATACGTGGGATCGGGATCGAGCGGCGACGCGGCGATCGCGCCTGCTTCGTTGGCCGCGACCACCAGCGCAAATCCGGCGATCGCGATGCGCGCCGGCATTCGATTCGACGCGAGCCGATGATTCATCCGCGTAGTTGTGCATGCTTCAGTCATTCCCGATCCTGGTTGGGGCGCTTGCCCGGGATTCTGCGCCCGGACCACGGGCGCCGCCATGCCGCAAACAGGGTATTCACGACCGGCTACACTGTCGCCTCACATCTCGAAGCAACGGGACCATCCATGTACAAACTGCATTACTTCCCCGGCAACGCCAACCTTGCGCCCCACATGCTGCTCGAGGAAATCGGCGCTCCGTACGAGCTGGCGCTCGTCGACCGCGACAACAACGCGCACAAGAGTCCCGAATATCTGCGACTCAATCCGAGCGGCCGGATCCCGGTGCTCATCGACGGCGATCTCGTGCTGTTCGAGACTGCGGCAATCTGCCTGCATCTGGCCGATCGTCATCCGGAAGCCAATCTCGCGCCGCCACTGGGAACCGCGGAGCGCGCGACGTTCTACAAATGGCTGATCTACCTGACCAACACGCTGCAGACGGAGCTGATCACGTACTTCTACCCGCAGCGGCTGGCCGATGACGAAGCCGCGGCGGCGCAGGTCAAGCGCCACGCAGAGGAACGGATCGGCGGGATGCTGGACATCATCGAGGCGCAGCTGGTCGCCAGCGGCGGCCCGTACCTGCTGGGCGATCGCTATACCGCCGCCGACCCGTTCCTGATGATGCTGTCGCGATGGACGCGCGGCACCGCGCGACCGGCGAAGACGATGCCGCACCTGGCGCGCTTCCTCGAAACGATGGCCGCGCGGCCCGCGGTTCAGCGGGCGTTCACGATGGAGAAGCTGTCACCGCCCTGGTATTGATCGCGGGCCGCGAACGTATCGAGCGCGCCGGCTGGTCATTCCAGCGCAGGCGCGTCCGCGGCTCACGCAACCAGTTTCGGCGCCGCGATCGGGTCGAAGTCGTCCCATTTGCCGTCGACGATGCGGCCTTTGGCGCGCTCGACTTCGCACGCGCCCGCGGCGCGCAACACATCGACAGCCCGCGCCTGATCGTCGACCGCTGCGACGTTGACGGCGACCAGGTAGCCCGACTTGCGAGGCGGGCGTTCCCGTGTCATGACGTCCGGATTCGCCGGGCCGCCGGATTCCCGTTCGGGTGGGTCGAGCAGGCTGACCGCGCCCGCCAATGAGCCGACATAGGCGCCGATCGCCGCGCCCGCGATGGGACCGGCGGGACCGACCAGCGGCGAAGCCGCGAGGCCGACCACGGCGCCCACGCCGGTGCCGGCTGCGGCGCCGACAACCGCGCCGGCGCCCGCGTGATGCGCGCCGGCCGATGCTTCCGGGTCTGCCGGCGTGCCGTGCATGTCATGCTGTCCGGCCGGCGTCACGAAGAACATGGTGATACCGCTTGCGGGAAAGCCAGCCGCTTCCAGCGCCGGGGGCGCCCGCCGCGCCTTGATCTCTTCGTCAAATCGTCCTGCAATGATCGTGGACATGTCGTACTCCCTGCGTGCAAAAGCGCGCGAGCGTAGATGAAAACGATGATGCGGCGGCAGTCGCGGCAGGTCTGTACGCTGTCGAACCGATTGATTTCGGGTCAGATACCGTCTCGCGCCTGCCGGAAGTCCAGGCTATTTCCGCCAGTCGACCGCCCCGAAGTGGTCATGACCGAGCAGCGTGTAATAGAGGCCGATCGTCCCGCGCTGCTGCGTCTGGTCGCCGCCGGTGGCGAACGTCGCATCGCGGCGCGACAGCAGGTAGCGCAGCGACAGCGCGTGCTTGCCGGAGATGCGCCAGGTGAATGCGGCGTCGAGCCGGACGATGTTGTCGCGGCCGCTGGTATTGTCGGCGGCGCCCAGCCTGCTGACGAAATATTCGCGGCCGGTCAGGTCGAGCGAATATTTGCTGCCGAAAATCGCGCGAAATCCGAGCAGCGCCTGCGGCGCCACGCCGTAATGATAATCGCGCTGGTCCGGATCGATGTTGCCGTGCAGCGTCCCGGCTGCCGCATAGCCGACGCCCACGAGCCCGGTTCCCTGCAGCGCGATATTGTCGGAAACCCAATACTGTCCCGTCGTGCCGAGCGACAGCGCGGTGCTCGAGATGCGGAAGATCTGCGGGGCGATGTAGTCGTAGCTGCCGTAGAGGCCCCAGACGCCGCGATAGTGCGCCCCGGTCCCGTAATCGCGGCCGATCAGCAGGCCGCGCGTCAGGATGTTTTCCAGGCCGTTGCCCGAGGCGACCGTCGCCTGGATCGCGAAGTAGTCGAACGGCCGCTTGTAGGTGTAATCGGGCTTGCCGGGCAGCCCATAGTCCATCGAGAAATCGGCGACCGCTTCATTGCGCTTCAGGTTGCTTGCAGCGCCCTGCTGATTCTGCGTCGTGCCGCTGAAGCCGAGCGACATCCGGCTGTAGTACTCGGGGTCGTGGCTCGGAAAGATGTTGTGGAACCGCTCGCCGAAGACCAGCCGGTTGAACCCGACCGGCGGCGACAGGATTGCCGCGCCGGTCTCTTTCCACCACTGCGGCCATTGGTCATGCCGCTCCAGCATCAGGTTTGCCATCCGGAACAGGGCTTCGCCGAGGAACGAACCCGCGATGCCGCTGGCGACCTGGTCGTTCTTCGACGGCGGCGTCGTCTCGCCGAAATATTCCCACAATGCGCTGCCGGCGAACGTGTAGCCCAGCGCGTGCCAGTAGTCGAGGCCGGCGGAGCGCGCGAAGCCGTGGTACATCGAGCCCTGGTACGGGTGCAGGAACTGGTTGACGCTGTACGGATCGTTGTCGATGACCCAGCTATGGCGCAGGTTGTCGCGCCAGGTACGGGGGCTGACCCGATACTCGGCCCCGTTGAAGATCACGTAATCGACCCGATTCAGCAGCGTGTCGAAGGCGACGATCTCGAGCGCAGGGATCGCATAACTCTTGTTGGCCTCGATCGCGGCGCGGGCGCGCTCCTCTTCGCGTTTGCGGTCCTCGGCCTCGCGCGGCTGGACAGCTTCGTCGGCGGCGATCCACGAGTCGGGGATCCGCGATTCGGGTCGGGATTCGGGGAGTCGGGATTCGGCGGAACGGAATTGGGCGGATGCAAGTCCGCTACCCAGCAGCAGCACGGCAAAAATCAGGCCCGGCAGTGCACACCCCCGGCTGTCGATCTGCATTGTCCCTCCCTGAAAGTTGGTTCAGCCGGACTTCCTGTCGAGGATCTTGTCGGCCTTGTTGTCGACGCGCTTCTTGTCGGCGGACGAGAGCAGTCCGCGGTGCTCTTCCTGCGAGGCCCGGGCCTTCGCGTTGGCGGCATGCCGCCGGTCCGGCATCGGGTACTTCTTCTGTTCGGGAAGGCCGAATTCGCCCTTCGGAATGCTTTTCCTGGACTGGGTCGAGAGCTTGCTCATTCTCGTCTCCAATGAGTGCAGAATAGAAGCGAGCGTACCGGGTTGGACCCGCGACGACTGTGCTCTCGCGCACAATGTCGCGGGGCTTCCTGTGGCTTGCTGGCGTCGCCCGGTCCCGGCCTGCGCCGGGACTTCACTCGGAGTTGGCCATGCACGATACCGATGTGCTGATTGCAGGCGCCGGACCGACCGGCCTGGTGCTCGCGCTGTGGCTCACGCGGCTCGGCGTGCGGGTGCGGATCGTCGACAAGACCGACGCGCCCGGCACCACGTCGCGCGCGCTGGTGGTCCATGCCCGGACGCTGGAGCTCTATCGCCAGGCCGGCCTCGCATCGACGATCGTCGAGCGCGGATTGAAGTTCACCGCCGCGAACCTGTGGACGCGCGGAAAGCTCGCGGCGCACCTGGTCTTCGGCGACATCGGGCGCGGACTGACGCCGTTTCCCTACATGCTGATCTATCCGCAGGACGAGCACGAGCAGATGCTGCTCGAACGCCTCGATGCGCTGAGCGTGCGCGTCGAGCGGAAGACCGAGCTCGTGGATTTTCGCGACGAAGGCGAGCGTGTCGTGTCCCGCATCCGCGGCGCATCCGGCGCCGAAGAAGAATGCGCCGCGCGCTTCATCGCCGGCTGCGACGGCGCGCATTCGCGCGTGCGCGAAGTGATCGGCGCCGGCTTCCCGGGCGGCACGTATTCGCGGATGTTCTATGTCGCCGACGTCGAGGCCGACGGCCCGGTGATGAACCACGAGCTGCACGTCGCGCTCGACGATGCAGACTTCCTCGCGGCGTTTCCGCTCGCGGGCGAGCGGCGCGCGCGGCTGATTGGCACGGTGCTCGCGAGCGCGGTCTCCGCCGACCGCGCGCTGACCTGGGACGACGTCAGCGCGCCGATGCTCGCCCGGATGAAGGTCGACGTCAGGAATATCAACTGGTTCTCCGCCTATCACGTCCATCACCGGGTGGCGAATGCGTTTCGCAAGGGATCGGCATTCCTGGCAGGCGATGCCGCGCATATCCACAGCCCGGTGGGCGGCCAGGGGATGAACACCGGGATCGGCGACGCGGTGAACCTCGCCTGGAAGATGGCGGCGGTCATCGCGGGCCGCGCGGCGCCCCGGCTGCTCGATACGTACGAGCCCGAGCGGATCGCGTTCGCGAACCGGCTCGTCCAGTCGACAGACCGCGCCTTCAGCCTGGTGACGAGCGACGGGCCCTTCGCACACTTCGTGCGCGTGTATGTCGTGCCGCTCGCATTGCCCGTCGCCACCCGGACGCGCGCGTTTCGCCGGCTGATGTTCCGCACCGTGTCGCAGGCGGCGATCGAATACAGGAACAGCGCGCTGAGCGAAGGCAAGGCGGGGCGAATCGCAGCCGGCGACCGCCTGCCGTGGGTCGCCGGGCAGGGAGACGACATCGCGCACGACAATCACGCGCCGTTGTCGTCGCAGGACTGGCAGGTGCACGTGTACGGCGGGGCGAATGCAGAACTCGAGCGGCTGTGCGCCGAGCGGGGAATCGCGTTGCACGCGTTCGCATGGCGGCAGGAGACGGCGGACACGGGCCTCGCGCGCGATGCGACATACCTGATCCGCCCGGATGGCTACGTCGCCTTCGCGCAAGCGGGCGGCAGCCCGGCGGCCGTTGCCGCGTATCTGGATCGATGGTCGATAAAGCCTCGATCCGGGCCACACTGACAGGAAATCAGGTCTTGCACGATAATTCCAGGTCTGCCGCTGCGACACTGAATGCTGGGGAGGCACATGACTGGAATCCGGACCGGACTTCCATACCGCGCTGCGCTCGCCGCGACGATCGCCGTTGCCGCGGTCGCCTCGTTCGCGGCCTCGCCCTTGCGCAGCTCGTACGCCGATGAAAACGGCGGCTGGGGCGTGATCGAGGCGCCCCGCGAATACATCCCGGAAGCCGAACAGGAAGCCGTCTGGCAGACGATCGAGCGCAACGTGGCCGTTCTGCAGGCGCAGGGAAAGCTGCCCCGTGCGAAGGCCGCGACGTCAGTCAAGTTCGGCTGGCCGACCCGCTTCGCGCAGGGACGCCCGGAGCTCTTCGACCACGTGATCAGCAACTACATCGACCAGGATCCGGCGGTCGACTCGGTGCGCGACTACAACTGCGGCACACGTACCTACGATACGTCGAGCGTGGGCGGCGGGCATAAAGGCACCGACATCGGGATCGGCTTGCGCTCGTTCTACAAGATGGATACAGAGCAGGTCGTCGTCGTCGCGGCGGCCGACGGCGTGATCGTATCGAAGGACGACACGAATCCGGACCGTTCGTGCGGCGACCTGACGGTGCTGTTCGCGAACAACACTCTGCGCAACAACGTCATCTCGATCCACCACGCCGACGGCACCACGACGATCTACTACCACGTGAAGACCGGCTCGCTGACGCCGAAGAAAGTGGGCGACGCGGTTGTCGAGGGCGAGTACCTCGGTGCGGTCGGCAGCGCCGGCTTCTCGACCGGCCCGCACCTGCATTTCGAGGTGCGCAGCGCGACCAACGCGGTGATCGATCCATGGCAGGGAACTTGCAATCCGGGAATCGGCGAATCGCTGTGGAAGGCACAGGAGCCTTACCATTTCCCGCAGGTACTGAGCCTGATGCCCACGTCGACTGCGCCGACTGCTGCGAACACGACGACGAACTGCACCAACAACGTCGCCGACAGCGAAACCGCAGCGGATTATGTGCAACCCGACCTGTACGCTCAGCCCGGCGTCACGCATTACTTCGTCGCCTTCATCCGCGACATCGAATCCGGCGGCCAGGTCGTGTTCGCGCTGAAGCGGCCGGACGGGTCGCAATACAGCTCGTTCACGTTCACCGCGTCCGCATATTCGGCGAACAGTTACGCGTTCATCAGCCGCACCATCGCGGCGGCGGAGCCGGCCGGCAAATGGTCATTCCAGGTCACCTTCGCCGGGGTGGTGAAGTCGTTGCCGTTCTACTTCAACGTGCCGGCGCCGGCGACTGCTCGCGTATACGAATTCTTCAACCAGGCGCTCAATCATTATTTCCGCACCGCGGCGCCGGCAGAAGCCGCCTCGTTGACTCCCGCGTCGGGGTTCCTGCCGACCGGCGACGATTTCATGGCGCTCGACCGGACCGTGTCGCTGGCCGGCGTGATGCAGGTGTGCCGCTTCTACGGATCGCCCGACCCGGGGCCGAACAGTCACTTCTATACGGCCGATCCGGCGGAATGCCAGGCGCTGAAGAACATCCAGGCGTCGACGCCGGCGACGCAGCCGCGCTGGAATTTCGAGGAAAACGCCTTCGCCGCGTACCTGCCGGTGAACGGCGGCTGCCCGGTCGAGGCGCCCTTCCCGATCTACCGCCTGTACAACGGCCATCACGGCGAGACGGTGTCGGGGACGCGCCAGGATTCCAACCACCGCTTTAGCTCGTTGAGCTCGATTTACTACCAGCTGGCCGCGCTGGGCTGGAACCAGGAAGGCGTGGTGATGTGCGCCGGGTCGAGACCCTGATGCGCACGGAGCCGATTGTCGGAGTAAAATTCTTCCCGCTTGGTTTGCCCCACATCAACCGGGAGGAACGTGATGGGACACCGTCTTCGGCGCCGCAGCGAGCTGGACTCGCCTACGCAGCGGCCCGAGCCCAAACCGATGCGGTAGCCTCGCGGGCGCCGCCGGAGCCCTTTTTCAGGGCCGGAGGTAGGCGTACCCCTGCTGCTGCTTCTGCATGATCTCGACGACACCGGCTTTCACGTAGCCGATCTTCGGCAGCATGTCGTTCTTCGAAATCTTCTGGTTGGTCATCGTGTTCTCGCACGCGACGACTTTCACGCCGTCGCCCATTGCTTCGGCGACTCGCGGTCCGGCTTCCGAATCCATCTTCAGCATCCCGATGCCGGGGCCGTAGGCGACGAGCTCGATCTCGACCTGGTCCTTTCCCAGGTCCGCCTGCACGTTCTTCGCGTTGTTCAGCGCCAGCATCCATTTTTTCGGGTCGGCGTCGCTGACCTGGATGATCAGCCGGCTTTTCGCGGGTGCAGCCGGCGATTTCGCGGCCGCGGCGGTCTGCGCGAGCGCGGCAAACGACTGCGTCAGCCACAGCGCGGACCCGATGCTGGCAACGACTGCGAAGCGGCGTCGATTCATGGCAACTCCTGGTGAACGACCTGCGATTCTAGCGCAGGACCGCCGATGCCGGATTTTTGAACGGGCCGGCGATGCGATCGTGCGCCGGGGAATTGGTACACTGCGGCGATGAGAATCGACGAGGCTCGACAGAGGAGAACGTGATGGACAATGCACCGATCGACCTGCGTTCGGACACCGTTACGAGGCCGTCGCAACCGATGCGCGCGGCGATTGCCGCAGCGCAGGTCGGCGACGACCAGTACGGCGAGGACCCGACAACCAATGCGCTGCAGGCGCGGGTCGCGGCGCTTCTCGGCAAGGAAGCCGCGCTGTTCTTTCCGAGCGGCACGATGGTCAACCAGGTCGCGGTGCGCGTGCTGACGCGGCCCGGGGACGACGTGATCGTCAGCCGTGAAAGTCATCTCGGCTGGCACGAGACCGGGGGCGCGGCGGCCAACTCAGGCGTCCAGTTGACCGAAATCGGCAATCGCGGCGTGTTCACCGTCGACGAGTTCCTGTCGGCGCGCAAGGCGCAGGGCCATATCCTGTATCCGCCGACGACGCTGGTGTCGATCGAGAACACGCAGAACCGGATGGGCGGCATCGTGTTCCCGCAGGACGAAGCCGAGAAGATCTGCGCCGCGGCGCGCGAGAACAATATTGCGACGTATCTCGACGGCGCGCGGCTGTGGAATGCGGCGGTGGCATCGAAGCTGACGCCGGCGGCGATGTCGGCGCCGTTCGACCTGGTCGGCGTCGCGCTGTCGAAAGGGCTCGGCGCGCCGGGCGGCTCGCTGCTCGCCGGATCGAAGGCGCTGATCGACCGCTGCGTCCGTTACCGGCGGATGGCCGGCGGCGCGATGCGGCAGAACGGCATCTTCTCGGCGGCGGGCCTCTACGCGCTCGAGCACAACATGCAGCGGCTGTCGGACGATCACGCCAATGCGCGGCTGATCGGCGAGCGGCTCGCGGCGAGCCGGCGGATCGTGCTCGATCTCGACACGGTGCAGACCAACATACTGGTGTTCGGCCTGGCATCCGGAGCGCCTGATGCCGCAACCGTCGTCGCGCGGGCGAAGGAGCGCGGCGTGCTTATCTTCGCGTTCGGTCCGCGGACCGTGCGCGCGGTCACGCACCTGGATGTCACGCGCGAGCAATGCGAGCGCGCGGCTGAAATACTGGTGCAGATCGCCGAGGGACCGGGGAACTGATGTAGTCGGCTCGCGATCTCTTCTTTTTTCGTGATTGAACAGCCATGACCATCCAGGACAACGCAGGCAGCGGCGAAGCGCGCCTCGCGGCGCCGAGCGACCTCGAAAGCGGCGGCGGCGATGACCGCGGACGCGAGGACAAGCGTCCGGGCCCCGGCCGTCGCCCCGGCAAGGGCATTATCGATATCGGCATCGATTCGGGTCCGGGAACCAGCCGCAGGGAGCGGGAAGATGGCCGTCCGATCGCACCGGACGGCGACGCCGGTGACGGCAGCGTCGATATCGGAGGCGGAAGCAAGCGCAAGAGCTGAGTCACTGCCTGGATGACAGACGCGCGGCTCGACCTTGCCATCGCGCAACGCTTTCCGGACCCGGCGATGCGACTACGGCGGGCGTCCTACGCCAACCTGCGTATCGAGCCCGCTGTGCGGCGGGCGTAACATTTCCCCGCGTCATTGCGACAAAATCGCAAGTGCCGGCGCCCGCAACCGCAGACGCCGTCCACCATTCAACACGAGGAGAATCGTCATGATGGTCGCCCGCTGGTGCATCGTCGCCAAATTCGGATACAAGCAGGAGTTGCTCAACCTGATGGAAAAATGGGTCAACGAAATCGGCTCGCAGGTCGGCCTGAAGAAGGACAAGATGCGCCTGCTCACCGGCTCGGTGGGTGGGCTCGAGTCGATGGTCCAGACCGAGCACATTGTCGACGATCTCGCCGAGCTCAACGCAACATGGGAAAAGCTCGCCTCGATTCCCGCGCACAAGCAATGGAGCAAGGATATCGAGCCGTATATCGTGTCCGGCACCAACCGATGGGAGATCTACCGGATCGTCGCCTGAAGTCAAAAACAGGGACAGACCACGTTTTTCCGGAAAACGTGGTCTGTCCCCGATTTCCGGAAAAACGTGGTCTGTCCCTGTTTTTATTCTTCGGCTTTTGGCTTGTACGCGGCCA
>Ga0105240_10005950_pt1 | contig 18048 bp, 12 predicted proteins | sample KBSC54metaG_FD_80426 | JGI IMG/M metagenome (GOLD analysis project Ga0105240, IMG submission 80426) | Corn rhizosphere microbial communities from Kellogg Biological Station, Michigan, USA - KBS C5-4 metaG | ecosystem: Host-associated > Plants > Roots > Rhizosphere > Soil | place: Michigan, USA...
CTGCGACTGCACAAAGGCATCAGGATCTTTGTGCATAGCCGCGTCCAATTTGGTAAATTCTTTATCAGTAGTTTTAATAGCGTTTTTTGGTAGCTGTATAATATTGGGATCGCCGCCGTCGCCACCGCCTATTATTACCATCCTTGGCCCCGGGCCGTCAGTCTTTGGCGCGGCAAGATGATCACCCTGTGTAATGACTACTTTTTCTACGCCATCAAAGATAAACTGTACGTCCTTTTTGGCATCATACGCCTCAACGATGACGCCGGGCAGGCCGTTGAGCTTCCATGGCCCGACGTGCAGCGGCATATCGGGGCAAAACCAAGCTGTATAATCCCTTCCTTTAAAGTGCGTTGTTGCCTTCTGGCAATGTAAGCCACCGTACGTTGCGGTATCGCTGCTTATTTTCCAGTCGATAGTAGGCATGGTATCTTCTACAAGATAGGTTTCCATCACCAGGGGCTCTTTCCTGGCCAGTTTTCTTTCGTTGGGAAACTCGTAATACTCAGCGCCAGATCCTCTCCGGTTCCTGTTAAGTTGAACGCGCCCATCAGGTGAATTAGCCAATGCGATCTGCATTTGTTTTTTAAATTCAGCCTGTTCAAGCACATTATCATAGCTTCGATAAGCGCTTGAGCTCTTGCCTATATACAGCGCCATGTTTTCAGTATAGGGATGATCCCGGTTAGTAGTGTCACGCACGTGCGTAAATTTGTAATGGACCAGCACTTGTGTAGTGTCGGATCTTTGGGCGGAAGCACTTACCGCGATAGTTATTAGGATAGTGCTTAGTATCAGTTGGGCTTTCATAATTGTGATTATTTGAATTGGCGATTTTCTTCATTTTTTCTCCGGCAGTTCTATAGGGTTATTGATCACCGGGCCCATGAGAGGCGGCCCGCCTTTGATGTGATCCACTTTAGGGCCGTTGCCTGCGTTAATAGCTTCTACAACGCCGTTAGGGTCCTTTATCATGGCCACCCTGGTTTTATCAAATTCGTTTTGTGTGGTTTTTATCGTGCCCGGTGGAGGTCCTATCATATTCATATCATCGTTCAAACCCCGCAATATTGGGGGTAGATCTTTTTCAGCAACGGCAGGCTGACCCCCCGCTGGCGTCGGGGTCACTTTCTCCACCCCGTCAAACTTAAATACCACTTCGTTTTTTGAGTCGCGTGCATCTACGATCACACCAGGTAACCCGTTTAATTTCCATGGACCGATACGTATGGGCAGATCGGGGCAAAACCACGCAGCGTAATCCCTGCCTTTAAAATGACAGGTGGCTTTCTGGCAATGCAAACCACCAAACGTTGCTGTGTCGCTGCTTGTTTTCCAATCAATGGCCGGCATGACATCCTCTATAAAATAGTTGTTCGTCAGAAGCTGCTCTTTTCGCGCCAGCTTCTTATCATTTGGGTATTGATAATATTCTATAGATGTACCTACGCCCCTTCTATTTATCCTGACATTTCCGTCCGGGCTGGCCGCTGCGGCTTCGGCCCATGCTTTCTTAAACTGCGCGTTATATACTATCGCATCATAACTCCTGTATGCGCCCGCGCGTTGGCCGACATATAATACCATGTTTTCGATATAAGGGTGGTCTCGGTTTGTAGTGTCCCTTACCCAGGTAAACTTATAATGTACCAACATCCGCGCGGTATCCGGTTTTTGTGCTTTAGCGATAATAAATGCCTCCAGAAAAATGATGGCGAACAGTAATTGCTTCTTCATAACCGTAATAATTTTAAGCAATACTATTTTTTGTACTCCAATTTCTAAAAACTTTGGTATGAACTGCAATTTTGAGCAGATGAAACAGGGATATTTGTTATTTGGGATTTCAAAAAATGCAAGTTTATACCAGTATTGGCGACGTTAGTCACATTAATTTTTGATGACATTACCAGTATTTTACCTTTGTTTATATGTCTAGGATCAAGAAGAAAGATTGGATAGAGATCGTGCTTCACATCGCGTTCTGGGTTGGTGTTTTTTATACGCTTTTGTCGCTTACAGAGACACATGTAACCATACGCATTGACCACACTGAGGGCTTCATAAAAAAGGATCCTGTTATGATAAGGGATGTAAGGCATACCTTATCGCCGTATCTGTTTATCACGCTCGGTTTTCTGGCCCTGCTATTCTATGGCAATATCTTTTTACTATTTAAAAAAGTATTGCACTACAAAAATATATTGATCAGGGTAGCTATACCTGTTTCCTATTTTGCTGTCATCTTCACTGCGAATTACTATATGGGTCAATTGCTTTCAGCACCGAAAAGCGATCAGCCATTTTTGCGTACTTTTCAAATCGACCGGAAAAATGGAACACCTCCGCCTTTTCCTGTTATAAAAAATAACCTCGTGTTAGGAACTGACGCAATGGTATTTGCCAGAGATGGTTTATCCAATACAATATTGTTCATTTTCATTATTGTGTTTGGACTTTCCATAGCCTATTTCTTTTTAAAGGAATGGGCGAGAGTGGAAAAGATGCGCTCAGACCTGGCCGCGGTGCAATTGAATACCGAGGTCAAATTCCTCAAATCGCAGGTGAACCCCCATTTCCTGTTCAATACGCTGAATAATCTATTCTCGATGGCGCAAAAGAAGGGTAATGATGACCTGGCCGACGGCATCTCGAAGTTGTCAGGCATGATGCGTTATATGATCTATGAAAGCAATGAAGAAAAAGTGCCGTTAAAAAAAGAGATAGAATACCTCCAGGATTGTATCTCGCTCAATAAGTTGCGTTATGCCGATAAGGAAGCAATTGTCAAATTCGACTATCCATCCGAAACAGATGGTATTTTTATAGCACCGATGTTGTTGATTCCTTTTGTCGAAAACGCGTTCAAACACGGCGTAGTAATTGGCCAGGCATCAGATATCGATATCTTGCTATCGGTAAATAAAAATGAATTAACTTTCACTTGTACAAATGTTGATCATAGTCACGTCCAGAAAATGAATGGTGACAGCAGCGGCGTTGGCTTGGAAAATGTAAAACGACGACTGGAACTGTTGTATCCCGACAAACATCAGCTGCAAATAACCAAGGCCGCTAATCAGTACCAAGTAGAACTCAAAATAAATCTGCAATGATCAGTTGTATCGCAATAGATGATGAGCCAATGGCACTTGAGGTGATCGAGCGTTATTGCCAAAAAAGCGGACTGACCGATCTGAAAGCCACCTTCCGTGAGCCGGTGAAAGCCATTGAATACCTGAACCGCGAAAATATCGCTGTGGTGTTCCTGGATATTAATATGCCTGATGTTAACGGGATACAACTACTGCGCACCCTGCCTATCAGACCAATGGTGATATTCACAACGGCCTACAGCAACTACGCTGTTGAAAGCTATGATCTGAATGCTATCGATTACCTGCTAAAACCTATCACTTTTGAGCGCTTCCTGGCGTCAATAAACAAAGTACTAAGCCTGAAAACTTTGAAAAACGGCAATACTATAAAATACGATGATGATGCTTCTATTTTTGTAAAAAGCGGCCCACAGACCTATCAGGTAAAGGTAAACGATATTTTATACCTCGAAAAAGACGGCAACTATATTACGATATTCCTGCAGGATAAAAGTATTTTGATGCGGGAGAATATGGGCGATATTTTCGACCTGGTACCGGCAGCAGATTTCGTCAGAGTACATAAATCGTATGTGGTGGCCATTCGGCATATTGCCATGGTCGAGGTTCACCAACTTACCATCGGTCAAGTCAAAATACCTATCGGGAGTACCTATCGCGAAAACTTAAAAAGTCGGCTGGGAATCAAATAAGTGTTCACGTTTACGCGATGAACACTGTGAACAAAATTAACATTCTGGCTAACAGCTTACTACCAATTTAATGATGGTGACAAAATAGGGTTTCCACATAAATCATTTTTTTAACTACAATAAATATTCTGTTATTTTTATCCAAAATCGCAGATAACTCATCATTATCTTTAAATTCTACTATGAAAAAACAGCTTCTCTTTGCACTAACCTTGTTTATAATTTTTCAGGCGGCCATCATCAGCGCATACGCCCAGGTTGAAAGTCTCGCACCGGGTGTACAAAAGATATCAGTGGGTGTTCCAGATAAATTTACGCCTTATGGTTTCCGGCTGGAATCGCCAATGAAAACGGCGCTTGGAGAACTACCGGCTGCTAAACTGCCGTTTGACATCAATGACATCAGCATAAGCGTCAACAACAGGGGCGTAATTGTCAAAATTCCGCTGGACACCAGCGAACAATTATATGGCTTTGGTTTGCAATTTGGTTCATTCGATCAACGGGGATTGAAAATAAAACCCATTGTGAATGATAATCCTTTAAATGACCTGGGATATTCGCACGGACCCACCACTTTTTATGTATCGAATAAAGGCTATGGAATTCTGATCAACACCGCCCGGTATGTTACTTTTTATTGCGGAAATACGGCCAGGTTAAATGATGGCAAAGGCAACGGCGTGCAGCACAGCGACGGAAATTCGGTGCAGGCACTGTATCAAAGCGATAATAAGGCATCCGGGAATGTATTGGTTGACGTCCCTGGCGCTAAGGGAATAGAGGTATTTGTGTTCGAAGGGCCTGATCTTAAAAACGCAATGCAACGGTATAATTTATTTGCGGGCGGCGGCGCATTACCTGCTATTTGGGGACTTGGCATTAAATACCGGGTAAAGGCCGACTTTAATCAGCAACAGGTAGGCAAAATGGCCGCCTATTTTCGGAATAACCATATGCCTTGTGACGTATTGGGACTGGAGCCCAAATGGCAAACCACAGCCTATTCGTGCTCTTATGTATGGAATAAAAATCTTTTCCCTTCACCAAATGCATTTATTGATACGATGAAAAATAAGGGCTTCCATCTTAATTTATGGGAGCATGCGTTTGTATCAACAGCGTCCCCCCTTTACGCCCCTTTGAAGACCAAAGCCGGCAATTATTTAGTTTGGAACGGGCTTGTTCCTGACTTTGCCGATAGTACGGCAAGTAACCTGTTTGCAAACTACCATGAAAATATCTTTGTAAAAGAAGGCATATCCGGCTTTAAAATGGATGAATGCGACAACTCCAATATCGCTTTTGGAAGCCACGCCTGGAGTTTTCCCGAACTCAGCAGCTTTCCTTCCGGTATCGATGGGGAACAGATGCACCAGTTATTCGGTATGCTTTATGACAAGACTATCTTTAACATTTATAAAAAGAACAATTTACGTACCTATCTGGACGTAAGGGCGTCTAACGATTTTGCATCTCCGTATCCCTCAGCTTTATACAGTGATACTTATGATCATAAGCAATACATCAGGCTGATTGTTAACTCGGGCTTCTCGGGGATGAACTGGTCGCCCGAAGTCCGTGAATCAAATTCAATCAAGGACCTGATGCGCCGAAGCCAGACTGCTGTGTTATCTGCACAGACCCTTTACAATTCATGGTACTTAAAAAATCCGCCATGGCTGCAAATCAATAAGGAAAAGAACAATGCGGGTGAGCTAATGGATAATGCCAGCGCGATCGAGACGGATGTACGCGAGTTGTTAAATTTCAGAATGAGTTTGATCCCGTACCTATATAACGCGTATGCCGACTATCATTTTAAGGGTATCCCGCCTTTCCGCGCTTTAGTGATGGATTACCCAACTGATAAGAAAACATTTTCTATCTCCGACGAATATATGATCGGCAATGGCATTCTGGCTGCACCATTAACGGAAAAAGAGGATGAACGGGTAGTATATCTTCCGGAGGGAACGTGGTATGATTATAATACCAATCAAAAATATATTGGTGGTAAAGAATATACCGTCAAAACCGGGTTGACCCAATTGCCGATATTTATTAAGGAAGGAACTATACTACCGTTAGCCACCCCTGTTGGATATGTCGGACAGGACACCAAGTTTGAAATAACGTGTTTGGTTTATGGGAACAATCCGGCATCAACAACCTTATTTGAAGATGACGGAACAAGCTTCAACTATGAAAAAGGCAGCTACAATATCGTAACGCTTTCATGGCAAAAAAATAAAGGCTCCGTTAAGCGAAACGGAAAATTTAAAAATAACAGGTACGTAATAAAAAAATGGCAGCTGATCAATTGATTTTTCAGCAGCCATTTTTTTGTAACGATTTGAAATGGTCCAATGCTATTGAGGGAACTGAACACCCGTTATCTCTTCACACACCTTAAAGAGCTGTTGTTGTAATGAAATATCATCTGCGATTGCATTATACTTCTCTTCTTTCTGATGAAAGAAATAGCACCCGGTCGTCTTTGCCCGTTCATCGTTGCTGACAGCAAGCCAGGCTTGTGTTTCATATCCTTTCTGAAGATCGTCGGGCGCACCTGCTCCTCCCATTTTTGTAGGAACCCAACCGGGGTCGACAGCATTGGAGTAAACATTTGGCCATTTTGCCGACACGGCTTCGCATAACATCATCAGATACAATTTTGTATCTGAATAGGTTGTTTTGTCAATGGCTGTAGTGTTGTTTGTCAGCTTAAATTGACCCTGCAAATGCATTCCCGACGATATGTATATCAACCTTTGAGGTCTCTGCATCAAACAGGTTAATATATAAGGCGCTAACAAATTAACGGTAAAAAGCTGTGATGCCGGCACCTGATAAACGCCGCCATTGTGAATTACTGCATCGAAAGTGCCTAACTTATTTGCTTCGTGCGCGAGATTTTTAATCTCCTCAATATTTGCCAGATCGCCAGTAAGAACAGCCTCGGCATTGGGCAATTTTTTCAAAATATCATGCGCTCTTTGCTCATTCCGCCCATGCAAAACAACCTGGTGCCCCTGATCTATTAACAGCTTTGCTGATAAATATCCAAGCCCATCACTTGATCCGGTAATAAACACTCTTGCCATTTGATTTACTGATTAACGTTCATTTTTTACTTAAGCTTAAGGTGGCTGCCTGTTTATTGCAACACAGTTATAGGGCCGGTGTTTTTTTAATTATTTTAACTATTCTATTTTCAAAACCTGCATCGTAGCAGCACGGGCTCTTTCGCTAATCATATCGACGTTAAAGATTTTCAAGCGGATAATTAAGAAAAACAAACCAAAAGGCGGAACGCGGTGGCAAGTTTGTTTTGCTCGTTATCGAAGCGAAGACGCTATTGATAACCCATCGCCTGCAATTGAAATAATTCGGCGTATCTACCACCTTTTGCCAACAGTTCCTCATGAGAGCCTATCTCAACAATTTCGCCTTTGTCAAGTACCACGATCCTGTCGGCCATTCGCACTGTCGAGAAGCGATGGGATATAAGAACGGCCATCTTGCCGCGGGTCAGCTCTGTAAAACGCTCAAATACCTGGTATTCGGCACGTGCATCTAAAGCCGATGTCGGTTCATCGAGGATCAGCAATTGGGCGTCCCGCATATAAGCCCTGGCTATTGCTACCTTTTGCCACTCCCCACCTGATAGTTCAACGCCATCAGAAAATCGCTTGCCCAGCATTTGGTTATAGCCACCCGGAAGCCGTTGTGCCAACTCATCGGCAAGGCCTTGTCGTGCGGCGGTCATGATCAGTTCTTCATTTGCCTTTTCATCGATGTTACCGGCAGCTATGTTTTGCGAGAAAGTCATTTGATAGCGCAAAAAATCCTGGAAAATAATACCAATATGCCGGCGCAGATCGATTAAGTTATATTCTTTCAGATCGTGTCCATCCAGCAGAATACGGCCCTCTGTCGGATCATACAACCTTGCCAGAAGTTTTACCAGCGTACTCTTGCCGGCTCCGTTCTCACCTACCAGGGCCAGTTTTTCGGCGGGGCGCAGGGTAAAATTCAGGTTCCGGTTCGCCCAGCGGTCACTATTCAGATATTGGAAGCCAACATTCTCGAACGTAAAGCCATGTTGAATGGGATTCGGGAAGGGCCGCGGCCGCTGCGTATTATGGATCTTAGGTTGAATCTCGAAGAACTCAAAGAAATCGCTCAAAAAGATAGCCCCTTGAGATACTGCTGTAAACCGGCTGAGAATACCCTCAAGCAGCGTACGTAATTGCCGAAACGACCCTGCTAAGAAAGTCAACTCGCCAATAGTAATGGCTCCCCTTATCGTGCTTGAGATAATAAAAACATACGCCCCATAATAACCTAAACTACCCAGCAGCGCAAAGAACGTTCCCCAAACGGAACGCTTGATTGCAATCTTACGGTTGTCCGTATAAAACTTGTCCGACAGCAGACGGAATCTGTCAATGATAAAGCCCGAAAGGCCAAACATCTTGATCTCTTTGGCAGTCTCATCGCTCGCACCGATATAGCGCAGATAGTCCAGTTCGCGCCGCTGTGGTGTCTGGCTGCGGGTTAAGGCGTAAGTCTGATCGTTAAAATAAGATTCGCCTATAAACGCCGGAAGAATGGCTATTACCAAAAGTACAATAAGCCATGGATTGAATGCCATTAAACCAGCTGCAAGAAACCCCATTGTGATCAAATCCTGCACCTGTCCCATTACCTGCGACAGTAGGATAGTTCGCCCCAATGTTTGTTGCCTTGCCCTTTCCAGCTTATCATAGAACACGGCATCCTCAAACTGGTCAAGATCGAGCGTTGCCGCGTGCTCCATGATCTTTACTGAGGTGTGATTAGAGAAAAGATCGCCAAGTAAACTGTCTATCAGGGTTATTGCCCTTCCCAATCCGTCGGACAATATAGCGAGGGCAAACTCGACGGCCACCAGTTTCCACAAAAAGTCTTTTGAAAATGCGCCGTCGCCCCTGCTCAGATGAACTACCTGGTCAATGATAAGTTTACCGATATAAAGGAGAAGAAAAGGCAGCGAGGCTTTCAGGAAACGTAAAATGACATTGATCAGCATCAGTCTCGGGCTCGACTGCCATACGAGCTTAAAAAACGCCGGCAAATTGCGCAGCGCCCTGAGCCGGTCTTTGATCGTGAGTGTAGAATTGGGGGACGATTGTTTTGCCATTTCTGTTATTATGACTAATGTAGCACGATCTTAATTAATTATCGGGATGAAAAGATGTTTCACTATATAAGAATGTCAAAGGAATGACACTATGCCGGATTAAATGTCCCGCTTAACCGCAAACATTGCTAGTGTTCACAGTCGTTCTATAAAGAGTGTACATACAGGCACGGACTGAATGTAAATGCTACTCGTAACGTTTTACTCCAATCTACCAGCACACACCCATAACAGCCAAATAGAATAAGTGCATACAAAACAGGGTCCCCTTTGGGACCCTGTTGAAATGAAATTTAATAAAACTATTTGGAAAGCAACACAGAACCCGCTGAAACGGGAATCTGCCAGGACGGAATCGTCCACTTAGTTGTTTAAATTAGAATGTGTGCGGAAAATATTCGTTGTCAACGGTACCGTCATCATACATATTTAAAATCGCATAACCAGGCGGCGTTTCGAGGTAATATCCCGGCCCGGCCGATTCGGCGTCGCCTTTGCCCCACCAAAAGCCGCTCATAGCGCCATTACAACAGTACAGCACATCGTTGTAAGCCGTATGATCCGACAAATGATTATGGCCGCTCAGGCAAATCCTTACTTTATCCTTGTGTTTGTAAAACAGGTCTTTCAGTTTTTTGCAATCTGAATGGCCGCCGCCAACCAGTACCTGCGTAGTGCCCAGGATGGGGAAGTGCGACATCAACAATGTTGGCGTACCGGGAGGTAACTTTTCCAGGTCCTGCTGCAACCAGGCGTACTGCTCTGCATCCAGCGTCGTATTGGCGTTATTCCCGTCAAGTATAATGAAATGCCAGTTTTTTTTGCTGAAACTATAATAGCGGTTCGGGATTTTGAGGCGTTTAACCACATAATCCTTTCCATACATTTCATCGGTTTTTGCCGGAGCGCTCCACCATGGATCATGATTCCCGATACAGCTGTGCACTTCATATTGATCAAGCACTGCCGCGCATCCATCCCAAATGCTCCATAGCTGAGATACCTGATCGCGTTTTACGTTATCATAAGAGGCATCCATAATGGAATCGCCCCCATTTAAAAAGAAATCGGGCTTGTGCTTGGCTATGATCTGCTTTAAACAGCTTTTAAACCGTTCGGGGGCATTATTCCCTTCGGTGATATGCACATCGGTAATATGTGCTATCTTAAGGGTCAATTTTTTAATTTTCCGGCTTTCAGGTTCGTTCAGGGCAGCAACAGCAGGCAGTCCTCCTATTACCATTAGGCCGGTTGCCAATCCCGCTTTTTTTAATAAAGATCTTCTATTCAGTTTCATCACTTCGTTTTGCATAATCAACTTACTATTACCTCTTACCAGCCGAATATCTGTTTAAGATTAGGGTTTAATATTACTTGTTGTTGTGGTATCGGGCGGTAATAATATTTAGGTTCCTGAAAATTACGTACAGCGGCTTCAGTTACAATATTACTGCCGGTATTAACATTTTGTAAATATACCGTGGCATCAGAACCTACCGTACCCGTGCGGTAATAAATCAATGTTACTCCTAAACTGTTCTTTTCCTTTTGGCTTTCATCCGGGATAGTTTGAGATTGATCTATCAAAATAATATCGGGTATGCCATCGCCTGTTAAATCATATTTTCCGAGGCCTGGGAAATACATTCCTTCAGGACTTTTGGCCAATAATTTTCCGGCATGCCATCTCATTACGTCGTCATACCTTGTATTTTCAAATGCCAATTCTACCCGGCGCTCTCTTCTGATCTCTATGATCACCCCGGCGTTTGATCCGATATTACCAAATTGTTGCTGTAAGATCGCGTCGGGATTTGAATTCGCCTGTGCCATATTCAGATCAGGCATGCCGGCTCTTCTCCTGATAAGGTTGACTGATGCATCTAATTGTTGCTGGGTTAAAGTCCCCAGTTCAGCAAGTGCCTCGGCATAATTCAGCAATACTTCAGCATAGCGGTATACCGGGAAATCTACCCCATTTTGAATAGCCTGATCGGTGCTGTTTACATATCCCTTCAATTGATGATAGCCTGTAAAGTTTTTATTTAGCTTCTGAATGTACGGCGTTGTATTCGGAGCCTGGATCCATCCGGGGTAAACAATCGTTTGTGACAGTCGCGGATCACGATTTTGAAATTCCTGCACAAAACCCATTGTAGCATAATTCGGTTGGTCAGTAAAACGACTGCCATCCTTCATCAGGTAAGCCTGGACCAGGTCTTTAGCTGGGGCCTGCTCATAATCGCCAAAAACAGTTCCATTAACGGACTCGCTCACGCCTTTGTTAAAGTCAAAGATATTGGCCAAAATAACCTCTGAATTTTGAGTTAAATCCTGGCTATTGAACAAAGCAGCATAATCCTGATCAGGTTTGCCGGTATTATAAATAGAGAATTTTCCCGAGGCCATGATATCGCCAGCTATTTTAACGGCAGTATTCAAAAAAGTATTTGCGCTGGCCGTTAAGTTCAGTTCTGAGTGATATTTACGATAAGTACCCTCATAAAGCGCGGTACGGGTATAAAATGCCGCTACCGCCCATTTTCCGGGTGTTCCCGCAGGAACACTTTCCCTTACATGCTGATAAGCAAAATCCAGATCGGCCATTACACTATCCATAACCAGGGCCCTTGGGTCACATGGCTTGAATAAAGCCTGGTCACCCGGGTTCAAAACGCCCGAGTACCAGGGCACATCCGAAAAGCGCTTAACTTTATCTATGTAAAATAGCGCCCGGTAATATCTGGCCAGTCCTGCATAATGGTTTTTTATGTCGACACTAACTTTTGCCTTATTGTAGTTTACTAAAACGTAGTTGATGTCACGTAACCTGCCCCAATCCCACCCCGTGGTAGTATTTTGTGCATTAACATTGCCTGCCATCACATTTTTCACCTCTACATTGGCGGTAGTTGCAACATTATCGCTGCTCTGTTCACTCAGATAGGTCCCCCTGTCCGGCATCGTGAGCAGGCCATTAACATATAATGACAGGTCATTTTCTGTATTAAAGAAAAGATTGGGTGATATAGACGTTTGCGGGAAGCGGTCAAGATCACTTTTTTTGCAGGCATTAAACGCGACAGCTACAAATAGGGCGTATATAATATATTTCTTCATGACTAATTTTTTGATATTTATAAAACACTTAAAAATTAAAGGTCCAGGTTTAAACCAATTGCATATTTGCGCATAAATGGATATATCAAAACACTTACATCTTTATTTATAGACTCAGAGTCCTTATATTTCTTTATCGCTGATAAATAATAAAGGTTATCACCGCTCACAAAAATGCGAAGGCGGCTAATACCAGCCCGTTTTGTTAAACTGGCAGGTAAAGTATAACCCACCGAGATGTTTTTAACTCTCAAATAAGCGCCATTTAAAAGGTATTTGGTTTGTGGGATAGACAATCCTAAACCTGTACGCTGATCTGCCAGCCATGCCTGCAATGCGGGATAGTAAGCATTTGTATTGGCGTCGGCCAGACCTGCTGCGATGTAAGATTTTGAATCCTGGGCCCTTTGCGCAGCCGTCTCTGCTGTGGGGCGATAGAAATTAAGAAGCCACGGGTATATATTGGCATAAGGCTGCTGATAAGGGCCCCAGAATAAATAATTTTGCGGATAATAATCTCTTTTTAACACGCCCTGCAAGAACACTGAAAGATCAATACCATTCCAATTCATATTCAAATTGGTCCCGACACTATAATGATCGGCGCTGTTGCCAATAACTTTCATGTCTTTTGGATTCGTTGAGGTTAAACCTTGCTCTATTTTGCCATTCCCGTCAAGGTCTTTGTATTTAGGCCATCCTGGTGTAATATTCAGAGCACCCCAAGGGATAATAGCCGACTCATCCAGCGCGTTTATCTGAGCTTGGTTCTGGAAAAAGCCGTCACTTACCAATCCCCAGATATCGCCAATTTTCTGCCCTACGCGGTAATTTGAAAAAAGGTTCTGATCGTTTTTGAATTTCGTGATTATAGCATCGGAATTGGATAGAAATACTTTGACTGAAAAATTAAATGGTTTTTCAGCCACCGTAAATTTGTCCTGATAGGTTACCGATAGCTCCCATCCCTTAGTTCTTAAATCCGCTGCATTTTCTTGCGGAGATGCCGTTCCTAGCACACCCGGCCAGGTTTGCCCGGCGGTAAGCATGCCCTTGGTGTTGCGGATATAATAATCAAATCCTCCCAGGATCCTATCATTAAAGAGGCCAAGGTCGACCCCTACGTTAAAAGTAGACACCCTTTCCCAGGTATATGAATTAGGATCAACAGTCAAATTGGGAGCTCCCGCAATAATCGGGTTTTGATTAGTCCCATTTATTAAATAGCCTGAAACACCTGTTTTTAATGTTTGTATATACCCAAAGTCACTGACATTTTGATTGCCAAGATCGCCATACGATGCGCGCATTTTAAATGTGGACACTATAGGGGCCAGAGGTTTAAAAAAGTCCTCATTGCTTGCTATCCACGCCGCCGATGCCGATGGGAAAAAACCCCAGCGCCTTTGTGAAGGGAAACGTGATGAACCATCGTATCTGCCGGTTCCCTCTAAAATATAACGTCCCTTATAAGTATAGTTTACCCTGCTAAATACGCTGGCGGTGGCATAAGCTCTATAACTTGAACTTATTGACGGGGTAGTACCGTTAGTAAGCCCAAGGTAAGGTAATGAAGGCGATATAAGCCCGGTGTTTGACGCACCGACAGTTGAATAGCTGTAATCTTCAGCATTATATCCAACCATTGCGCTGAAAAAATGATCGCCTAAAGTTTTCTTGTACGTAGTATATAAATTGAAAGCATTATTATACAGGTAACCGTTATTTTCGGTTACGCCCCCCGTGCCGCCTTGTTCCCTAACATCATTTGGGCCAAATCCAATATTATAGGAAGTCGCATCAGTGTGATACTTCCATAATTCTCTTTTAACTGAAGCATCGCCATTTACCTGTAAGTCCCCATTAAAAAAGGTGGCTACTGCACTGGCAATATTCTGAAAACCAAACATATTTTGCAGGTTATGCCCGCCATCAACTAAGCTGGCTGCAAGCCTCCCGGCGCTGGTATTGGCCCAGGTACCATCCGGATTTTTAGCTACATCGGTTGGTTGCAAGTAATAAACATCTGTAATACTGCTTTGCGGATGCGCAAGTTTCGTTTGATAGATATTGAGGTTGTTATCTATTTTAAGCCATTTTAAAGGAGACAATCCCAGTCTGGACCGCAACCCATAGCGGTCCCAATAGTCAGGCGCAAGTTTATTCAGACCATTTTCTTTAGTATAATCCGCAGATATATAATAAGTTAAAGGTTTTTGATTTAGGTTTGCGCCTCCTGAAAGCGTTAGGTTTTGGTTTAGTGATAAGTTGGCATTGCTAAAAAAATATTTATACCAATCGTTGCTCCCCATGTAATCCCATTTGGTTGGATCGGATGGATTTATCCTTGTGTCCGGAAGGGATGAATTGTCTGACCGCTCTCTGGCCCATTTGAATTGTTCGTCGCTATAATTTACATAAGTCCACGGCGTATTATTTGTAGCGGTTTCGAGCACCTTTGTGTAGATGTAGGGATCAGTAATCGGTTGCGGTAATATGGTCGGCTTTGCCCATGATGTTAAGGCATTATAGCTAATGGTATTGTGACCGGCAACGCCTTGTTTGGTCGTAATCAGTATTACTCCGAAAGAGGCCCTTGCTCCGTAAATAGCGGCTGATGCAGCATCGCGTAATATAGAGATGGATGCTACATCGGCAGGGTTTAATCTCAACAAATCATCGTTGCTGGATGCCGGGATACCATCAATTACAACTAACGGTGAGCCACCGTTGATGGAAGTAAATCCCCTGATATTGATAGTGGGCACAGTGCCTGGCGCTCCCCCGGGATAGACAATGTTTAGACCCGGGCTAAGGCCTTGCAGCCCTTGCGCAATGTTGGCGATAGGGCGCGATTCAAGCTGTTTTCCGGAAATTTGGTCAATAGCGCCGGTGATATCGATCTTTTTCTTGGTACCAAACCCAACTACGACAACTTCGTTCAGGTTGCCAAAATCATCCTCCAGGGATACATCAATTTTTGTCCGCCCATTTAGTGCCGTTTCTACCGGCTTATATCCTATAAAAGAAAAAACCAGCACGGTGCCTGGTTTCAAATCAGTGAGCGTATACGCACCATTTTTGTTTGTGGCGGTACGCAAATTGGTGCCCTTTACTTTAACGTTAACGCCCAGAAGCGTCTCTTTTGTTTTTGCGTCAGATACCACACCTGTTACGGTGATGCCCTGGGCAAAACCCATTGCTACAAGAAACATGAAGCAGATAAATAGTATGTTTTTTTTCATTATTGGATAAAGATTTTATTGTACTTAATTCTATATGTAGTATTGTAGGTAGTATTGTACAAATGACACTAAGGCACCGTCAATAGACCATATAAATAGTACTTTTTCATTATTAGATGAGGTTATGTATCTAATTCTATATGTTATATTGTATGTAGTATTATAGTATGTGTATTATCTAAATCGCGGCTAAGGTCCTGTTATAATGTTACCATTATGTTAGCCCTAAATTAATAAATTGATTGAATGATCAATCAATTTATTAAAAATTTATTTCATAGATTTCTTTTTAGTAGTTTGCGTTATAAAAACGCGCAAAAATGGGGCGGAAAAGTATTAAGGAAACAAGACAACTCGAAATAATTAAGGTATTTTATGAAGTAGCCAAAAAAGAAGGTTATGAAAATACCTCTATAGCCAAAATAGCTAAGGTGATGGATATCAACCCAAGTTTGATTCTGCATTATTTCGAAACTAAAGAAGACCTCACTTACTCGCTCATCGATCATATCCTGGACAAGTACCTGGAAATATATACTATTCAAGATCAGGTACAAGCAACTTTAGAAAATCTGCAGCACACAATTGAAATGCTATTCTCCAAGAAATGGAACCTGCTTTTTGACGATTGCCTGTTTTATACTTTTTACGCGCTGTCTTTTAGGGAAGAGAAAATCAAAGCAAAGTATAAGCTCATCCTGGATTCGTTGCGACAGGGCTTGGCGGCGATTATAGAACAATGCAATGAAAATGGCTTGCTCTCGATCAAAAAGCCTCAGTCTGCTGCCGACCTTATATTTGTATTGGTAGATGGTGCCTACTTTTATCTTTCGTTGGAAGGTGATGCAAAGGCTTATGAACAGCGGCTGGGTTATTACAAGCAGAAGGCTTACGAAGTTTTAGGGATCCCGCAATTAACGGTTTCGTAGCCGCTGTCCAAGTGCATACACACCAATAAACATCCACAGCAAATTTGCCGCCGCATTCGGAATGTCTTGCGAGTTAACAGCAGTTGCTGACAGGCAAAGCCCGCCGACAATATTGAACGCCTGGAATGCCCAGGATTCTGCTTTGATCGCTTTCATACTTAATAAAAGATATCCAATGGTGCACAATGCCACACCCAACCATCCTATACTTGTAAATATTATTGTTTGCACGTTTGCGCCAGATCAATTTGCCCGATTTTGAAAATAAAAATCACAATACTTCGCCCTTTACTGACATTCTTATTGATCAGAATGATTTTTAGCCCAATTTTTTAATGCTTCAATAGCTAATGCCAATTCTCCCGCCGAACCTTTAAAATCGGATGAGCCGTTGGGTTTATTATCCCTGCTATACCATTCATAAAAATGTTTATCTCTTAATGTCCTCGCGATCATAGGCTGCAGTTCGACATATGCTTCTTCGGCATATCCATTTCTGACCAGTTGCTGGATCATTCTTGCGCCAAACCAAGTCCAATCGCCACCATTTTGATAAATGTATGGTTTGGAAGCTGTTGAATTCTTGTAAATTCCTTCCGGATATATTGGATAAATCGTTAACCCGATGGACGGAGCGCCTGACAAGGAAACATTTCTAACCATATCCTGGTTAACGAGTTTTATTTCCTGTTTATTTAACAGGCCTGCTTCTATCGCCACCGCGGTACCTCCATGAAAATAGATATTGTTTTCATTAAAGGAACCCGGAAAAGGCGACGTAGTTAAATACAGGTGAGGTATAAATTTATGCTTAGTCGAATCCCAGAGGTATTGCCTGGTCTTTTTAGCTGTAACATCCTTTAACCTCAGCCATTTTTGGCGGTCGGCAGGGTTCTGATAAAATCCCGCCATGTCTTTTAACGCGATCACAAACATGGCGTTGTCATAAATATCTATTGCCCAATGCGTATTGGCGTCGACATCTACAACAGCCCCGCCTTCTATTTGCACGTCGCCCCAGTCTTGGGTAGTTGCGCCGGTCAATAGTTGATATTTTTGGGAATACCTGTTTTTTAGGAGATAAGCAATAGAAAGTTCCAGGCGCTGTTTAGCTGTTTTTCCCGCAATCATTTCATCGAGAATTGACCTGTCGCCGGTAATATTTATATATTTTGCAAATGCCTGTATTAAAGACGTTTCCTGGTCAGTCTCTACGGTGTTCTTAAAACCTACGTGGCCGGTATCCGCTGCAGAAGTATAAATATTAGGGTCATTCCACGTAACGTGCCCTTTAAGCACATAACCATCTACAATTTCGCCGTTAGGTTGCTGCAATTTAAGAAACGTTAGCAGGTTTTTGCGGATAGTGTCCGCGCTATACACTTTACAGGAAATTTGAATAAAGGTGTTAAAATCACGTATCCATACCTGCGGATAACCGTCACCGGCATTAAAGCCCTTACTTAAAAGCTGGGTTGCGCGGGAATGAACCGTGTCAAGATTCTTATCATTCAAAATTTTTTTTGCCAAATGCTGCGCCGAAAGAGAAAATGAGAAGCCGCCGATAATTAAAATGATCACAATAATTTTCCTCATAACTCAAACATAGAAAAAAGAGAGAGCAAGTTTCTTTGGTTTTTAATATCAAACGTTTGCGTAAACAAAGAAATTTAGTAATAAGCTTAGTTCTACTATAACATATAGTATATTATTCCGTAAAAACAGATATTAATGCTCTTCATAAATAAACATTTC
>Ga0105240_10005951_pt1 | contig 18047 bp, 18 predicted proteins | sample KBSC54metaG_FD_80426 | JGI IMG/M metagenome (GOLD analysis project Ga0105240, IMG submission 80426) | Corn rhizosphere microbial communities from Kellogg Biological Station, Michigan, USA - KBS C5-4 metaG | ecosystem: Host-associated > Plants > Roots > Rhizosphere > Soil | place: Michigan, USA...
CCCGCGGTCGCCAGCCCCGCCGCCACGAAAAGTGTGGTGAGCCCCCGCAAGCGCATGCCGCGGCGGCATAATATGCGACAACCACCGCCCATGACGAATTCCAGGCGCGCCAAGAAGCCGGCCCCCGAGGCCGGCGGGGACGAGGAGCGAGAAGACTCGCCCGAGGAGTCCGTCGAGCTGGCGGAGGCGGACGTCGGCCCCGAGGTCGACGGGGTGTTCGCCCCTGTCGTCGACCCCGAGCTGGACGGCGACACGGGGCGGGCCGTCCCCCCGCGCGGCCGACCGGCCCGCGGCGCGCTGGCGCGCCTGCCCGCCCAGCCGGACGTCGTCTCGCCGGAGCTGCCGCGCGATCCGGTGGCCCGCTTCATGGCCGAGGTCCGGCGCTATCCGCGCCTGTCCGAAGAGGAAGAGCGACGCCTGGGCAAGGCCGTTCGGGAGGCGGGCGACATGGACGCCGCCCGCCGGCTGGTGGTCCACAACCTGCGGCTGGTGATGTCCATCGCCAATCACTACCGCCGCGCCTGGGCCAACATCCTGGACCTGTTCCAGGAGGGCAGCGTGGGCCTGATGGAGGCGGTGAAGCGCTGGGAGCCGTCGATGGGCCCGCGCTTCGGTTCGTACGCCGCCTACTGGATCCGCGCCTACCTGCTGAAGTTCCTGATGACCAACTCGCGGCTGATCCACGTCGGCAACACGCGGGCGGGCCGGAAGCTGTTCTTCCGGCTGGAGAAGGAGCGGCAGAAGCTGCTGGCGGCCGGCTTCGATCCCACGCCGAAGCTGCTGGCGGCGAAGCTTGACGTCACGGAGCACGACCTCGAGGAGGTGGGGCGCCACCTGGATTCGCGCGAGGTGTCGTTCGATCCGCGCGGCGCCACCGACTCCGACGAGGGGTACTCGCTGTCCGAGCGCATCCCCCTCGAGCAGGCGTCGCCCGAGGACAGCGCCGCCTCCGCCGAGATGAGCGGGAACCTGCACCAGGTGATGGGCGAGTTCGTCGACTCGCTGACCGACGAGCGGGAGCGCGCCGTATGGAAAGAGCATCTGGCCGCCGAGGACCCCTTGTCGCTGGGCGAGATCGGCGCGCGCTTCGGGGTCTCGAAGCAGCGGATGGGTCAGATCGCCGACAAGCTGAAGAAACAGTTCCGCGACCGGGTGGAGTCGCGCATGGGCGAGGGGATCCGGGCCGACTGGCTGGGAGGCGAAAGCGACTGAACTGTCGTATGTTCCGCGGGTTTGGCAGGTGACGATGCCGACGGACAAGACTGAACAGGCACGGCTGCTGGGGCCGACCACGCCCTTCATGGAGGCGCCCAAGCTGCTGGGCACGCGCCATCGGCTGATCGTGTGGCTGGGGGACACGGTCACCAGCTGGCCCTTGCCCGCCAAGGGGACCGCCGTGGTGGGCCGTTCGCCCGAGGCCGCGATCCAGATCGCGTCGCCGCTGGTGTCGCGCCAGCACGCCACCCTGATGGTGGGGCCACGCCTGGTGATGTTGACGGATCAGGGCAGCCAGAACGGCACCCGGGTGAACGGCGAGCGCCTGCAGGGCGATCGCCTGCTGACCTACGGGGACATCATCAGCTTCGGCGACGTCACGGCCGCCTTCGTGGAAGACAAGGACGAGCCGTCCGGCGCCGCCGGCGCGACGCTGGGGCCGGCCGGGCGCGAGATCCCGCTCGGGGATCGCACGGCGCTGGTCGCCGACGACGCCATGCTGAACCTGTACGGCCAGCTCGAGTTGCTGGCCCCCAGCGATCTGTCGGTGCTGGTGCTGGGGGAGACCGGCACGGGCAAGGAGCTGGCGGCCCGCGCGCTGCACTTCTGGTCGCGCCGGGCCAAGCAGCCCCTGGTGACGATCAACTGCGCCTCGCTGCCCGAGACGCTGGCCGAGAGCGAGCTGTTCGGACACGAGCGCGGCGCCTTCTCCGGGGCGTTCCAGGCCAAGCCGGGCCTGCTGGAGAGCGCGTCGGGCGGCACGGTCTTCCTGGACGAGATCGGAGATCTGTCGCCCGCGGTGCAGGCCAAGCTGCTGCGCGTGCTGGAGGCCCGCCGGGTCACGCGCCTGGGCTCCGTCCAGGAGCGGACGATCGACATTCGCGTGGTGGCGGCCACCCACCGCAACCTGATGGAGGACGTGAAGGCGGGCCGCTTTCGCGAGGATCTTTTCTACCGCCTGAGCGCGGCCGTGGTCCGGCTGCCCCCGTTGCGGGCGCGGCGCCGCGAGATCCCCATCCTGGCGCGCGCCTTCGTCGAGGGCAGCCGGCGCATGCTGGGCCGGGGACCGCTTCCCTTCTCCGACCCGGCCCTGCGCCTGCTGGAGGCGCACGCCTGGCCGGGCAACGTCCGCGAGCTGCGAAACGTCTGCGAGTACCTGGCGGCCACCGTGAACGAGGCGGCCATCTCGCCGCAGCACCTGAGCCAGCGCCTGGTGCCGGCCGAGGACATCGCGGCCGACACCTTGCCCTCGCGCCTGGGGCCCGCGTCCCCGGCGCGTCACCCGGCCGGTGACCCGCCCTCGCTGGCGGACGCCAACCGGCAGTTCGAGCGCGAGCGGATCGAGACCGCGCTGCAGGCCACCGGCGGAAACAAGACGAAGGCGGCGCGGCTGCTGGGCGTGCCGTTGCGCACCTTCATGGAGAAGGTCAAGCGGCATGGCATCGGCTGAGCCAAAGTCCGGCGTCGAGCCGTCGCCGGCGCTGGCGAAGCTGGCCGCCGTGCCGGCCACCGACGTGATCGTGCTTTACGACGGGGTATGCGGCCTGTGCAGCCGGATCGTCAGCTTCCTGCTGCCCCGCGATCGCGCGCGCCGCATCCACTTCGCGGCGCTGCAGGGGCCCGTGGCCGCCGAGATCTTGCGCCGCCACGGCGAGCCCCCGGTCGACGGAGATCCGCAGTCGATCATCCTGGTGCAGGCCCCGGGGACGGCCGACGAGCGTCTGTTCCACCGGTCCGGCGCGGCGCTGCGCATCGCGCGCGCGCTGCCGGGCGCGTGGCCGGCGCTGGCGGCCCTGCTGGCGGTGCCGCGCCTGGTGCGCGACTGGGTCTACGACCGCGTGGCCAACAACCGGTACCGCATCTTCGGGCGTCTGGACGCCTGCACGCTGCCGTCGCCCGAGAACCGCACCCGCTTCCTCGACTGACGTAGTATTTTCGCGACATGGCGGCCGATTCGCAAAAGGAGGCGGGGACGGAATCGGTCACGGAGGCGATCCGGCGCATGTCGATGACCGAGATCATCCGCCTGCAGGACGTCCTGTCGCGCGAGCTGAAGGTCCGCTTCGAGAAGGAGCTGGCGCTCGGGTTCGCGGACATAGTCGGCTCGACCGAATACTTCGCGCGCTTCGGCGACGAGGCGGGACGGAAGCTGCAGCAGCGCCACTTCGATTTCCTGCAGCAGACGGTGCCGGCCAGGCAGGGGCGCGTCGTCGACACCGCGGGCGACGGCGCCTTCATGGTGTTCCCCACGGCCGAGGCCGCCGCCGCCGCGTTCATCGAGCTGCAGACGCTCATCTCGGGCGACAACCTGACGCGGCCCCGCGAGCACCAGTTACAGCTCCGCCTGGGCCTGCACTGGGGGCCGGTGCTGACCGACGGAACTCAGGTGACGGGCGAGGCGGTGAACCTGGCCGCGCGCGTGACGGCGTCCGCCGCCCCCGGCGAGATCCGCATGACGATGGACGTGTTCCGCAGCTTCTCGAACACCTTCTACCGGCTGTCGAGCCGGGTGCTGGGGCCGGTGGCGCTGAAGGGGATCTTCCGGCCCGTCGATCTGCTCTCGCTGCAGTGGCGGGACCGCAACCTCTACCCCGACTCGGTCCGCATCCGCGAGACCGGCTGGCAGGTGCGTCTGCCGCCGCAGGACACGATCTCCTTCGGCCGGCTGCAGGAGAACGAGGGCGTCGCCGCCAACGACGTCGTGCTGAGCATGACCGAGGTCGCCGACACGCTGAAGATCTCGCGCTGGCAGTTCGAACTGCGCCGCTACCCTGACGGCTTCCGCTTGCGCCCGGTGTCCGAGCAGCTGACCGAGGTGGACGGCGTGCCCGTCGCCAAGGGGATGGAGGTGCCGATCCGCCCGGGGTCGCTGGTGCGGGTGGCGCGCATCGCGACGCTCGAGTTCTTCAGCCAGCCGGTGGTCGCCGGCCCGGGCGGCGGCGAGACGCTGATGCCGACCACGCCGTAAAGAAACGTTCCGCGGCGGCCGGCGACGGAACGAAACTGGGCGGTGGGCAGACCCGGACCCCCCGGAACGTGCGGCTCGCCGTTGGAACGGCCCATGCTGGTAGCGCCAGGCGTGTTTCACAACGACCGGCGCGAAGGCCCGCAAGGGCCGAGCGCCGGTTCTTCGCCTGGAGGGGCTGGGCAGGGACAGTCCTATGAGGGTGGGGCTCTCACGAGGTCCAGCCCCTCCGGAGCGGAGTATAACGATGCGATTCCACGCGGAGCCGGCTTCACCGAAAGGCGTCAGCCGGCGCGCGAACGATTGACGGGGCGCTTCAGTCGGTGTCGCTGCTTGCCGGTCGTTCGTGCTTGCCCGAGTCCTCGCGGCGGTGATTCTCGGCCAGCGCCGACAGGCGGGCGCGGTCGACCTTCTCTTCCGGCGCGACGGCGACGCGGCAGGCGGTGACGGCGCGCAGGGTCGAGGTGCGCTTGCCGCCTTCCAGCAAGGCGCGCTCGCCCAGCACGGCGCCCGGCGCCACCTCCGCCACCTGCGTGCCATCGACCAGCACCTCCAGCACGCCGTCGAGCAACAGGAACAGCTCGTTTCCCGCGTCGCCCTGCTCGCACAGCGTCTCTCCCTCCTCGAGGCGCCGGATGGTCGGCTTCTGGCCCTCGCGCATAATGACCGCCGCCAGCTGGCGCTCCAGCGCCGTCTCCACCGCGTGCACGATGGCCGGCGAATCCGAGTCACCCCACGGCGTGTGATCGCCGAAGCTGCCGGTGCTCCACGTCTTGAAGTCGGTGACGCTGCTCTTCTGGGTCAGCGTCCCGGCGGCGTCGTAGATCCAGTGGCGCGGGAACCGGCTGGCGCCGATCAGCCGGCCCTCGGTGCGGCCGTCGGGATGCAACACCAGCTCCAGGGTGGTCCAGGCGGTGGCGGCCGCCAGCTGGAACCAGGGCGGCCGCTTCACCCGCCGCGGCGCCGGGACGCCCGTGCGGCCGCCGCACGTTTGCACGAAGCGGACGCTGCCGTCGGCGCGATGCTCGGGCGGCGGCCGCAGCGCCGGGTAGATGGTGGGCGCGAAGGTGACCGAGCCGACGCCCAGCCGCAGCGTCGTCGACGACACGACGCCGTCGCCGTCCAGGCCCGCCCCCACCACGCGGCCGGCCTGGACGTCGATCCACCCCGACAAGCGATTGGCGAAGCGAAAGCGGTCCTCCCCCGCCAGCGTGCGTAGCGTGCTCACGTCAGCGAAAGCGTCGGGGGGCGGCGGATCGTAGTGCGCGATCCCGATCGAGAAAGGGAGCTTGTAAGCCCCAGACACGGCCTCCGAGGGTATCCACGAGATGGACGTGACGCTCGAACGGATCCGCATCGGCTTGGCCCGATGCTACCGCGCGCCGTTTCGGCGGGACAACGCCGGTTTCAGTGCTTCGCTTCGCGCCGCGACTCGGCCAGGATGAAGCGGCCCAGATCGGCGATCTCTTCCGGGGTCAGCTTGCCGGCGAAGCGGGGCATCTTGTTCTTCGCGCCGTAGAGCCGCTCGTCGCCGGCGTCCCCGATCACGTCGATCAGGTAGGCGAGGGTGCCGTACCCCTTCAGGTTCGGTCCCGTGTTGCCGCTGGTCCCGTCGAAGTCGTGACACGAGTCGCAGTCCTTCTCGGACATCAGGCCCTTGCCCTTCTCGGCCAGGGCGCGGTCGACGTCGGAGGCGCCGGTCTCGGCGTAGACCAGCTCGGTCAGCGCGCCCAGCTCATCCTCCGTGCCGGCCACCGCCTTCATGCCCTTCTCGAACTTCGCGCCCGCCATGAAGCGCGGGCCGTCGGGCTGCCGCAGGAACGCGCCGATCCAGGGGCGAGAGCCGTAACCCAGGAAGTCGGGCCCGTCCTTGCCGCCGCGCCCGCTGAACGAATGGCAGGTGGCGCAGTGCTCGTTCCACAGCTCGCGGACGTGAAAAGCCGGATCGTTGCGGTAGACGGCCAGGCCGCCCTCGGGAAGAACCCCTTTCTTGGCCAGCGTGCGGGCCAGCTGGCCGCGCTCCTCGGCCTCGGCCCGCGACTGCTGGAAGCTGGCGTCGTGCGCGTCGTGGCGGATGGGCATGTACCCCAGCACGCACAGCATGATGCCGCCGAACAGGGCGCCGAACAGGATCGGCTTCCGGCGGCGGGGATCTCGATCGGCCGCCCGGTCCAGCCAGGGCAGGCTGCCCAGCAGCAGCGACACCACGGCCGGCGACACCACCACGATCAGCATCTCCAGCGGGCCCTCGAAGTACTTGCGCAGCTGGTAGACCGGCAGCATGTACCACTCGGGCCGCGCCTGGTACGTGCCCGTGGGATCGGCGGGACCGGCCAGCTCGGCGCCGTGCGTGGCGATCACGATCAGCGACAGCAGCACGAACGTGACCCCGCAGGCGACGGCGTCGCGCGAGGCCTGGTAGGGCCAGTAGGGCTGCGTGGCCCGGGCCAGCTTGGCTTCGTCGACGCCCCACTTCGGCGTGACCCCGTTGCGCTTCGCCAGCGCGATGTGGACCACCAGCAGCAGCACGGCGAACGCGGGCAGGATGTACGTGTGCGCCGCGTTGATGTGCGTCAGGGTGTAGTTCCCCATCGTCTCGCCCCCCTGCATCAGCCGCTGCAGGAAAGGACCGGCGATGGGCGCCGTGCCGGTGATCATGAAGTCGACCTGCTTGGCGGTGTAGCCCTTCTCGTCCCAGGGCATGCCGTAGCCGGACAGCGCGAATAGCAGCAACAGGCCCATGAAGCCCAGGCCGCTCAGCCAGCCCATCTCGCGGGGGGCCTTGTAGGCGCCGAAGATGACGACCTGGATGGCGTGGACGGCGGCCAGCACGATCAGCGCCGACGACCCGAAGCTGTGCAGGCCCCGGACGAACCACCCGAACGACAGCGAGTCCTGAATGAACGCCGTCGAGGCCCACGCGCCGCTGGTCGAGGGGTCGTAGTAGGCCGCCAGCACGACGCCCGTGGCGAACTCGAGCACCAGCAGGAACGACAGGATCGACCCGAAGACGTACCACCAGCGGGCGCCCCCGGGGATGGGCTCGTCCGTGATCAGCTTGACCACCGTCGAGTAGCCCGTGCGGGAGTCCAGCCAGGCGCCGAAGCGCGACAGCGCGGTCTGGGGCGGATGCGCGCTCCCGTGCCGCGGCGTGCCCCGAGAGTGCGGATGCGAATGCGGCGGATGATGTTCGGTCATCCGATCGGTTCTTTCGTCTTCGTCGCGACCTTGAAGCGCTGATAGCGGACCCGGATCTCGGTGTCGGTCGCGACGACCTCCAGCTCGTCCAGGCCGCGGGGCGAGGGGCCATACTGGCACTGGCCGTCCGTGCCGAAGCCCGACTGGTGACAGGGGCACAGGAACCGGGCGTTCTTGTCGTCCCAGTCGATGCCGCAGCCCAGATGGGGGCAGACGGTGGAGAAGGCGCGGACGCGGCCCTCGGGGCTGCGGGTCAGCCAGGCGGCGCCCAGCTTGACCTTCTCGTAGCGGGACCAGCCGTCGGTGACGTTGCTGATGACGTCGACGCGCACCGGCTTGTCCGGCTTCACGTCGGCCGGGACGGCCGCCACGCGGATGGGCTCGCTACCGGGGCCGGACGACTTGGCCCGCAGCGGATGCAGCAGCATGCCCAGTCCGGGGATGGCAGCCAGCGCGCCCAGCACGGCCGTCGTGCCACCAGCGAGCAACTTCAGAAATTTGCGCCTGGGGTCGGCGTCGTGATGTGTCATGGGAATTGTTCGCGGAAATGGTGCCTGTGAACACGCAATCGGTCAACGGAGTGTTTCGGCTCGCTCCCCACGGTACCCGCCGCGCGCCGGCCGAGTTACCGGAATATCACGTCCGCCCGTTCGTCGCCTAAGTGTGCCCTCGTGGTCGCTCCCGCAGGCACCCGTAAAAAAAAAGGCCTGGTCTCAGTGATCCCGGCCCCAAAAAAGGAAAGGCCGGGCATCGTGAGATACCCGGCCTTGGTCTGGTCTCGCAAGAGGTCCAGACTGAGTGCTGCGCTAACCCCTCAGCTCTTGCGAACGTTCGCGGCCTGAAGACCCTTCGGGCCCTCGACGATGTCGAACGCGACCTCTTGTCCTTCGCTCAACGAGCGGAAACCCTCGGCGACGATCGCCGAGTGGTGGACGAACACGTCCGGGCCATCCTCGCGAGCGATGAACCCGAAACCCTTCGCATCGTTGAACCACTTTACCTTGCCAGTTGCCATTACTGCCCTCCTCGAACATTGAGTTACTTATTCCGGGGCGCAGACCACGGAATTCTAGGAACGCACGGTACAGGTCTAGAAAAAGCTGTCAAGTGCTTTCAATCGCTCCGAAAAAGCCCGCCATGGCGCGGCCGGGATCGACCGCGCTCAAAACCGCCCGGATCACCGCGACGCCGGCGGCCCCCGCGGCCTGACAGGCCCGCGCCCGTTCTCCGTCGAGCCCGCCGATCGCCAGCACCGGCGCGCCCGTGGCGCAGGCGTCACGCAAGGCCGTCAGCCCCAGCGGGGGGCCGTAGGGCCGCTTGGACGGTGTTTCGAATACCGGACCGAATACCATGAATGACAGCCGCGTTGCGTCGTGATGCCGGCTCACCTCGGCCACCGCGTGCGTCGAGATCGCGAGCTGCAGCCCTGGCGCGATCCGCTCGACGTCGGCCGCGAGCAGCGCGCCGCCGCCCAGGTGGACGCCGTCCGCGGCGCAGGCCAGCGCCACGTCGACCCGGTCGTTCACGAACAGCCGGGCTCCGCGCTGGCTGGTCACGGCCCGCAGCGCCCGCGCCAGCGCGAACAGCGCCCGCGCGTCCAGATCCTTCTCGCGCAGCTGGACGGCCACCGACGCCGCGTGCGCGCCCGCGCCGTCCAGGGCGCGGGCCACCACGTCCACCAGCGGCCGGCCGTTCGTGGCGCGGCGGTCGGTGATCAGATAGACCCGCGGCGCGCCCCGGGCCGCCGTCACTCGATCAGGCCGCCCAGGGGCGACGACGCGTTGGCGTACAGCTTGCGGCCGATGCGGCCGGCGCGGAACGCCTTCCGGCCCGCGATGACGCCGTCGCGCATCGCCTCGGCCATCAGGATCGGGTTCTTGGCCTCCGCGATGGCGGTGTTCATCAGCACGCCGTGGCAGCCCAGCTCCATGGCCACGGCCGCGTCCGACGCGGTCCCCACGCCGGCGTCCACGATGACCGGCACCTTGGCCCGCTCCAGGATGATGCGGATGTTGTAGGGGTTGCGGATGCCCAGCCCCGAACCAATGGGGGCCGCCAGCGGCATCACCGCCGCGCAGCCGACGTCCTCCAGCTTCCGCGCCACGATGGGATCGTCCATGCAGTAGGGAAGGACCACGAAGCCCTCTTTCACCAGGATCTTGGCGGCGGCCACGGTGGCCTCGCCGTCCGGGAACAGCGTCTGGGGATCGCCGATGACCTCCAGCTTGATCATCTCGGCCATGCCCAGCTCGCGGGCCAGGCGGCAGGTGCGCACGGCCTCCTCGACCGTGTAGCAGCCGGCGGTGTTGGGCAGCAGGGTGTGCCGCGTGCGATCGATGGTGTCCAGGACGTTCGGCTTGCCGGGGGTCAGGTCCACGCGGCGCAGGGCCACGGTCACGATCTCCGCGCCCGAGCGGGCGATGGCCTCGCGCCCTTCCTCCAGCGTCCGGTACTTTCCGGTGCCCACCAGCAGGCGGGACTTGAAGACCTTGCCCGCGATCACCAGCACGTCCTCTCCGGCCGAGGTGGGGGCGTCCGAACCGCCCCCGACGAACGACACGATCTCCAGCCGGTCGCCGTCCGCCAGCGGGGCGGCGGACCAGGTCGCGCGGGGGATGACCTCCTCGTTCCGTTCGATGGCCACCCGGGTGGGATCGACGCCCATGGAGGCCAGCAGGGCCGCCACGGTGGCGCCCGACGCGGCGGTGCGCGCCTCGCCGTTGACGGTGATGTGAAGCTCGCTCATCGGGCCAAACATACAACAGCGACGCCGGCCCGCATGTTAAACAGGCAGCCGATCCATGCGTTGCCCGTTCTGCACGGCCATCGAGGACAAAGTCGTCGACACCCGGCCCTCCGACAACGAGCAGATCATTCGCCGCCGTCGCGAGTGTGTCAGCTGCGGCCGCCGGTTCACGACGTACGAGCGCATCGACGAGATCCTGCCGCTGATCGTGAAGAAGGACGGCCGCCGTGAGCCCTTCGACCGCGCGAAGGTGTTGACCGGTCTGCAGCGGGCCTGCTCGAAGCGGCCCGTCTCGTCCGACACCATCGAACGCACGGTCGATCGTATCGAGCGCGAGCTGCAGGACACCGGGGAGAAGGAGGTGCCGTCCTCCCGCATCGGCGACGCGGTGATGGCGGCCCTGCGCAATATCGATGACGTGGCGTACGTCAGATTCGCTTCTGTTTATCGATCGTTCCGCGACGTCTCTGAGCTGATGGATGAGCTGCAGGCGCTGGTCGAGGCGCGCGGAGGTCCGCGCAAGTGAGGGCCCGGCAGTGAGCGGCCACGGTGGCCGATGACCGCGCCGTTCGACGACAGTGATCGGCGGTTCATGCGGCGCGCGCTGGCGCTCGCGCGACGGGCCGCCGGCAGCACGCGTCCCAACCCGATGGTGGGGGCGGTCGTGGTGCGCCGCGGGCGCGTCCTGGCGGAGGGCTATCACCATCGGCCGGGCACCGCGCACGCCGAGGTGGACGCGCTGGCGAAGCTGGGCGGCCGGGCACCCGGCGCGACGATGTACGTGTCGCTCGAGCCGTGCGATCACCTGGGGCGCACGCCGCCCTGCACCCGGGCGCTGCTGGCCGCCGGCTTGACCCGGGTGGTGATCGGGGTCCGCGACCCGAACCCCCTGGTCGATGGCCGCGGCATCGCGCGGCTGCGGCGGGCCGGCGTGCAGGTCGACGTCGGCTGCCTGGAGGCGGAGTGCCGAGAGCTGAACCGCGCCTTCTTCACCTGGGTGACCCGCAAGCGGCCGCTGGTGACCCTGAAGGTGGCCGCCAGCTGGGACGGCTTCATCGCCGACGGCCTGGCTCGGCCCGCGGCGGCGCCCGCCTGGTTGACGGGGCCGCCCGCGCGCGAGGCGGCGCACGTGCTGCGCGCGGCGCACGATGCGGTGCTGGTGGGGGCGGGCACCGTGCGCGCCGACGATCCGCTGCTGACGGACCGGCGGCCCCGGCGCGGCCGGCGCCCGCAGCCGCTGCGCGTGATCCTGGACGGGCGGCTGTCGGTGCGTCCGTCCGCCCGGGTGATCACCACGACCGCTCAGGCGCCCACGCTGGTGGTGGGCGGCCACGGCGCGCCCCCGGCCCGGATCAGGGCGCTGTCGGCAGCCGGGGCCGAGGTGGTGCTGCTGCCGTCGTCGCATCAGGGACGCTTCTCGGTCCAGGCGCTGCTCGCGGAGCTGGCGGGGCGCGAGGTCCAGTCGGTGCTGGTCGAAGGAGGCGCCGCCGTTCACGGCGCCTTTCTCGAGGCGGGCCTGGTCGACCGGGTGGCGCTGTTCTTTGCGCCGCGGCTGCTGGGGGGCGGGCTGGGCATGGCGACGGGACCGGGCCGCCCCCTCGCCGAGGCGCTGCGCCTGGGCCCGCCGCGGCTGCGCCGGATCGGCGAGGACGTGCTGATGGAAGCGGACGTCCTGGGCGGCGGGGGAACCTAGGCCCGCGAGGCCGGGGGCGAGCGCTTGACCGCGCTGGCTTCCGCGGGCAGCGTGGCCGCGGTGCCTCCGCGCTTCGCTCCGTTTCGCCGCAAGCCCATCGATCCGGCGGGCGCCGCCGCCGAAGGCCGCCCGGCGGGCGAAGGGCAGGGGCACGAAGCGACGGTGATCGGTGGAGCACCGGGGCCAGGGCTGCGGCGGGTGCTGGGCACGGGCCAGCTGACCCTGCTGGGCGTGGGCGCCATCGTGGGCGCCGGCATCTTCTCCAGCATCGGGCAGATGGCCGCGGGCAGCGCGGACGCGCCCGGGGCGGGCCCGGCGCTGGTGATCTCCTACGCGCTGACGGCCCTCACCTGTCTCCTGGCCGCCCTGTGCTACGCGGAGGTGGCCGCGCTGGTGCCCACCGCCGGCAGCGCCTACAGCTATGCCTACACCGCGTTCGGTGAGGTCTGGGCCTGGATCATCGGCTGGGACCTCATCATCGAGTACGCGATCGGGAACGTCTACGTGGCGCAGAGCTGGTCGGACTACTTCCGGTCCTTCCTGCGCGGCGCGGCTGGCCTGGAGCTGCCGGCCTGGCTGGCGACCGACCTGCAGACGGCGGCCGCGGATCCCGCCATCCGCGCCGTCGCCCCGCACCTGGGTGGACAGGTGCTGGCGGTGAATCTTCCCGCAGCGGGCATCACGGCGCTGCTGACGGTCCTTCTGGTGGTGGGGATTCGCGAGAGCGCCCGCGTGAACAGCCTGCTGGTGCTGTTCAAGCTGGCGCTGCTGGTGGTGTTCATCGCCGTGGGCGCGCGCTACGTCGAACCGGCGCACTGGCGGCCCTTCGCCCCGAACGGCTGGCGCGGCATCTGGACGGGCGCGTCGCTGGCGTTCTTCTCGTACATCGGCTTCGACGCCATCTCGACGACCGCCGAGGAGACCCGGCAGCCCCAGCGGACGCTGCCGCGGGCGATGCTGGCGTCCCTGGTCTTGTGCGCCGTGCTGTACGTGGCGACGGCGGTGGTCATGACGGGGCTGGTCCCCTCGCGCGACCTGGCCACCGGCGATCCGCTGGCGCTGGCCTTGCGGCGCGCTGGCCTGGACCACCTGGCCACGCTGATGGCGTTCGGCGCCGTGCTGGCGGTGACCGCGGTGCTGCTGGTGTTCCAGCTGGGGCAGACCCGCATCCTGATGGTGATGGCGCGCGACGGGTTGCTGCCGCCGCTGTTCGCCCGCCTGCATGCGCGGCGCAGGACCCCGGTGGCGGCCACGGTGCTGACCGGGGCCTTCGTCGCCGTGGCGTCGTCGGTGCTGACGCCGGCCCAGGCGCTGGAGCTGACCAGCATCGGCACCCTGTTCGCGTTCGTCGTGGTCGCCGGTGGCGTCATCGCGCTGCGGGTGCGGGAGCCCGAGCGGCCCCGGCCGTTCCGCTGCGTCGGCTACCCGTTCACGCCCATCGCCTCGATGGCGACGTCGTTCATCCTGATGCTGGGCCTGCCGGCCACCAACTGGTGGCGCTTCGCGGTCTGGCTGGTCGCCGGGCTGTGCGTCTACTGGGGGTACGGCCGCCGGCATTCACGGCTGGCGGCCCCCGGCGGCGCGGCCGCGCCGCCGAAATGAAAAGGAGCCGATCCGTGGCTGCTATACTGCTCGGCCTTTCATGTTCACGGGAATCGTCCAGGGACTGGGCACGATCGCGGCTTGGGGGCCGGGCGCCGAGACGCGGCGGCTGGTCGTGTCGACGGCCCTGCCGGTGGAACGGCTGCCCCTCGGCGCCAGCATCGCCGTCGACGGCGTCTGTCTGACGGTGGTCGAGCGGGGCCCGGGCCACTTCGCCGCCGACGTCGGGCCCGAGACGCTGGCGCGGACCACCTTCGCCCAGCGGCGCGAAGGGGAGCTGGTTCACCTGGAGCCACCGCTGGCCGCCGGCGATCCGCTGGGCGGCCACATCGTGGCGGGCCACGTGGACGGCGTGGGCGTGGTCGCGGCCGTCCGACCACGCGGCGAGGCGCTGGAGTTGGAGATCGACGCGCCCGTCGAACTGGCCCGCTACCTGGCCCCGAAGGGTTCGATCACGGTGGACGGCGTCAGCCTGACCATCAACACCGCGGTCGAGAACCGCTTCGGCGTCACCCTGATCCCGCACACGCTGGCGGTCACCCACCTGGGGCAGCTGGCCGTCGGGGCGCGGGTGAACCTGGAGGCGGATCTGCTGGCGAAGCACGTCGACCGCCTGATCGCCCACCACGTCCGTGTCCCTGCCCCTGGAGCCACGTCATGAGCCCGTCCCCGCCCCCCAGCCACATCACCGCCGTCGAGCACGCCATCTCGGAGATCCGCGCCGGCCGCATGGTCATCCTCGTCGACGACGAGGACCGCGAGAACGAGGGCGACCTGGCCATGGCGGCCGATCTGGTCACGCCCGACGCCATCAACTTCATGGCCCGGCACGGCCGCGGCCTCATCTGCCTGTCGCTGACCGAGGAGCGGGTGGCGCACCTGGGCCTGCCGATGATGGCCGCCGACAACCGGTCCCCCCGCTCGACCGCGTTCACGGTCAGCGTCGACGCGCGCGTCGGCATGACCACGGGCATCTCGGCGCGCGAGCGGGCCGAGACGGTGCGCGTGGCCGTCGCGCCCGAGACGCGGGCCGAGGATCTGGTGACGCCGGGCCACATCTTCCCGCTGCGCGCCCGGCGCGGGGGCGTGCTGGTCCGCTCGGGGCACACCGAGGGCTCGGTCGACCTGGCCCGCCTGGCCGGCCGCGAGCCGGCCGCCGTCATCTGCGAGATCATGCGCGACGACGGCGAGATGGCGCGTATGCCCGACCTGATCGCCTTCGCCAAGGCGCACGACCTGCCGCTGTTGAAGATCGCGGATCTGATCGAGTACCGCCTGACGCAGGAGATCCTGGTCCGCCGCGTCTCGACGGCCACGGTGCGCCCCGGACTGCCGGGGGTGACGCGCGACTTTCGCGCCAGCATCTACGCGACGGACGTCGAGGAGACCGAGTACCTGGCGTTCGTGCTGGGCGAACCGCGGCCCGACCAGCCCACGCTGGTGCGCGTGCAGACGGCCAGCGTGCTGCGCGACGTCTTTCTGATGGGCGGCGACCCGACGTCGTCGGCCGCCGTCGGGGTGGCCCTGCGCATGATCGAGGAGGCGGGGCGCGGTGTGCTGCTGTACGTGTTTCCTCGGGGGCGCGCCAGCATGCGGGAGGACTTCGAGGCCCAGCTGGCGCACGGCCAGGGAGGTGGAGGCAGCGGCCCCGTGCCGCCCGCATCGACCGCGCCCGTGAACCGCCTGCGCGACTTCGGCCTGGGGGCGCAGGTGCTGGCGGACCTCGGCTGCGGAAAGATCCGCCTGATGACCAACAACCCGCGCGTGGTGGTGGGCGCTAGCGGCTACGGCCTGGACATCGTCGAGTGTGTTCCTATGCGAGCGGCCGCGAAAGTGTTACCTCTTCGGGAACAAGGTTGAGACGATGCCCACCCCGAAGACCGAAGCGAAGAGGCAAGCGATGATCCACGAGGGAGTCCTGAACAGCGCCGGCCGCAAGTTCGCGATCGTCGCCTCGCGCTTCAACGAGCTGATCGGCGACCGCCTGGTCGACGGCGCGCTGGACGCCGTTCGCCGCACGGGCGGCTCGGTCGACGACGTGGAGATCTTCCGCTGCCCGGGGGCGCTGGAGATTCCCGGCTTGCTGAGGCGGGTGGTGGACAGCGGCCGCTTCGACGCCGTGATCTGCCTGGGGGTGGTGATCCGCGGCGCCACGCCGCACTTCGACCTGGTCGTCAACCAGTCGATCGCCGGGATCATGCGGCTGGCGGGGGAGGGCACGGTGCCCATCGCCTGCGGCGTGCTGGCGTGCGAGAGCATCGAGCAGGCCCTGGAGCGCGCCGGCACCAAGGCCGGAAACCGGGGGAGCGACGCCGCGCTGGTCGCCATCGAGATGGCCGATCTGTACGCCTCGCTGGAGACGGCGGCGGCTGGGAAGACGGTGTCGGCGCTGTCGGCCACCCCGTCCCGGAAAAAATAGAGTAAAACGAACCGCGCATGGTTGGACCGCGACGTCGCGCCCGAGAGATCGCGCTGCAGATCCTGACCCAGATGGACGTCAGCCCCGAGCTGGACGCCCGCGCCGGCATTCGCCTGTACTTCGATCACCTGGGGCCAGAGGCCGAGGAAGAGGACGTGGGCGCCGGCCCCTCCGTCCCCGCCGCCCCCTTCGACCGGAAGATGGTGGACGCCCTGGTCGAGGGCGTGACCACCCACCGCGCCGAGCTGGACGAGATCGTTCAGGGCCTGTCCCGGAACTGGCGCCTCGAGCGCATGGCCCTGGTGGAGCGGAACGTCATCCGCCTGGCGCTGTTCGAGCTGAAGTTCGGCAAGGACGTGCCCACCAACGTGGCGCTGGACGAGGCCATCGAGCTGACCAAGCGCTTCGGCACGGCCGAGGGCGCCGCCTTCGTGAACGGCCTGCTGGATCGGGCCGTGACCGAGCTGAACCTGCGCCGCTGAGCGAAACCGGTGGAAGCGCGCCCCGCCGCCGCATCGCCGCCCGCCTCGGCTTCGTCCCCGCTCCTGGGTGTGACGACCGTCGATCTGGCGCGCTGGGACGGCGAGGGGCGGGGCGACCTGCTGGCCGTCCACATCTGGGAAGACGTGCGCCCGTTGCGCGGGGCCGCGGGGCTGCTGGACTGGCGCCTCTGCGGGAAGCTATCCGGGCTGATCCAGTCGGGGCGCCTGGGCGGTGCCGAGGGAGAGCAGCTGCTGCTGCCGACGGGCGGACGTCTACCCTGGCGGGTGGCGATGGTGATGGGGCTGGGGTCGAGGGTGGGGTTCTCGGGGGCACGCTTCCGGGCGGCCATGGCGCGGCTGCTGGCCGCGGCGCGGGGCCTGGGCGTGCGCGAGCTGGCGCTGGCGCCACCGGGTCGCGACATCGACGTGGTGCCGGCGCGGCGGGCGATGGATCTGGTCCTGGGCGAGCTGCGGGCGAAGGAGGCGCGCGGACTGTTCGACCGCGTCACGGTGATCGACGCCGCGTCGGTTCACAAGGAGCTGGTCGACTGGCTGCGCACGGCGCCCCCCGCGCCCTGAGGCGGCCGCGACGCGCGCGGCGCGAAAACTTGCCTGGGACGGCGCTGAGGGACCACGATCTCCAGGTGCCGCTGACGTTCGATCTGGCCATCCAGCAGTTCCTGGACCACCTGAAGGTCGAACGGGCGCTGGCGCCGGCCACCATCGCCGCCTACGGCCAGGACCTGGCGGCCTTCGCGCTGTTCGCGCGCGCGCGCAAGGTCGTGCAGGCGACGGCCGTGCAGCCGCCGTTGATCCTCGAGCACCTGGTCAAGCTGACCGACGACAAGCTGAGCGCCCGCTCCCAGGCGCGCCGGCTGGTGGCCCTGCGGCAGTTCTTCCGGTTCCTGAAGGCCGAGCGCCTGAGCGAGGGGAACCCCACCGAGGACATCGATCTGCCGCGCTTCGGACGGAAGCTGCCACAGTTCCTGACCGTCGACGAGGTGGACCGGCTGCTGGCGGCGCCCGATCGGCGGCACGCGCGCGGCGTGCGCGACGCGGCCATGCTGGAGACGCTGTACGCGACCGGGCTGCGCGTCTCGGAGCTGGTGCGGCTGCGTCTCGCCGACATCAACTTCGACGCCGGCTATCTGATCGCGTTCGGCAAGGGGAAGAAGGAACGGCTGGTGCCGCTCGGCGAGGTGGCGATCGCCGGCGTGCGCAGCTACCTCGAGACGGCGCGCGCCGCCTTCGTGCGCACGACGACCGACACCCTGTTCCTGACCCCGCGGGGCAAGGGGATGACGCGCCAGGGATTCTGGAAGCTGATCTCGCGCTATGCGGTGGCGGCCGGGATCCGCAAGCGCATCTCACCCCACAAGCTGCGGCACTCTTTCGCCACCCACCTGGTCGAGCGGGGCGCCGACCTGCGCGCCGTCCAGGCCATGCTGGGCCACGCCGACATCGGCACCACGGAGATCTACACCCACCTCAGCCGCGGTCACCTGCGCAAGGTCTACGACAAGTTCCATCCGCGGGCCTAGGCGCAACGCCGTTCGCTTAAGCGCCAGGACGCCAGGACGCCAGGACGCCAGGTCAGGCGTCAGAATGATTCGGCGAACACCGCGGAGAAGGACGCGTCCCTCGCCTCCTGGCGTTTCACACACCGGGTTGCCGCTGCCCTCCCGCGACGTTGCCCGCCTAAGTGAACGGCATTGGGACTAGGCGCC
>Ga0105240_10005952_pt1 | contig 18044 bp, 15 predicted proteins | sample KBSC54metaG_FD_80426 | JGI IMG/M metagenome (GOLD analysis project Ga0105240, IMG submission 80426) | Corn rhizosphere microbial communities from Kellogg Biological Station, Michigan, USA - KBS C5-4 metaG | ecosystem: Host-associated > Plants > Roots > Rhizosphere > Soil | place: Michigan, USA...
GATCCATTCGGCGATCGGCGGCGGCTTGATCCCGTACGCCATGTTCTGCGCATAGACCGAGCAAGTGGCGTGGTTATCGCCGCAGATCCCGCAGATGCGGCTGGTGATGAAGTGCGCGTCGCGCGGATCCTTGCCCTTCATGAAAATGCTGTAGCCGCGGAAGATCGACGACGTGCTGTGGCACTCGGCCACGCGCTTCTTCTCGAAATCGATCTTGGTGAAGATGCCGAGGCTGCCGACGATTCGCGTGATCGGATCCCAGTGCTTCTCGACCAGGTTTCCCCTGGGTGCCGGAGCCGCGGGGCGCTTCGCAGTGGCGGTGGCGATATCGTCCATTCATCTCTCCTCACGCATGCGCGGCGGCCGGTAGCCGCTGGTCAGCCGTGCCCGGTTGTGTCGCCACTTCGGTTCATCGTTGAGGGTGTCGAGCATCATCTTGCGCAACGGCAGGATCCACGAGCTGTAACCCTTGATGCTGTTGGTCGCGAGCCGGCTGCCCGGCGGCTCGTCCATGAACGGCATGAACTTGTCGGGGAAGCCCGGCATCGTGCAGCCGATGCAGACTCCGCCGACGTTCGGGCAGCCGCCGATCCCCGCCATCCAGCCGCGCTTGGGCACGTTGCACTGGACGACTGGGCCATGGCAGCCGATCTTGACGATGCAGTTGTTGTTGCCGTATTCGCGGGCGAAGATCCCCTGCTCGAACGACCCGGCGCGGTCGCAGCCGTCGTGGACGGTGGCCGTGAAGAGCCACGTCGGGCGACCGAGATCGTCGAGCGGAATCAGCGGCGCCTGGCCGGCGAGCTGCCGCAGCAGGTAGAGGACGACTTCCATGAAATTGTCCGGCTGCACCGGGCAACCGGGCACGTTGATGACCGGCAGGCCGGCCTTCGATTTCCAGTGCGCGCCGAGGTAATCGTTGAGTCCCATGCATCCGGTCGGATTGCCCTGCATCGCGTGGATGCCGCCGTACGTGGCGCAGGTGCCGGCGCCGATCACCGCGGTCGCCTTCGGCGCGAGCCGGTCGATCCATTCGGTGGTGCGGATCGGCTGGCCGGTCTGGTCGTCGGTCCCCATCGCCGCCCAGTAGCCTTCGCCGCTCAGGTGCTCGTTGGGAATCGAGCCCTCGACGACCAGCACGAACGGCTCGAGCTCGCCGCGCTCGGCCTTGTACCAGTACTGCATCAGCTCGTCGCCGTTCTCGTAGGCGAGGACGGGGTTGTGCAGGTGGACTTTCGGCAGGCCGGGGATCGCGCCGAGGACGACGTCCTCGATGCTGGGCTGCGATGCGGCGGTGATCGAGACGGAGTCACCGTCGCAGCCCAGGCCTGCGGTGATCCAGATGATGTGGACTTCCTTGACCGGCGGCGGGTGCTGCGTGCGGCGGCCATAGGGTACTGCGCTGGTATCGGGCATGGATCACCTCTTCGAGGGAGCGCGATCCGCCTGACTTGCCGGCGCTGGCGTCATCGCGCGCGGAGGACAGGTTATTCGGTGCTGGTTCCTGAAAATATGCGGTACAAAGTACGTTTCGATTGGATCACAGCGCCGCGGTCGGCAGATGTACGCTCGCACACATACCGGGAAAAACTTTTCGGCGGCGGCATCAGCCTCGTGAAAGAAAATCGGCGAGCGCCAACCCGCCGAGGATCAGCAGCCAGACGAAGCCCGCGCCGGCGGCCAGGCGCAGCACCGGCCGGCTGGCGCGCAAGCGCATGAAGAACAGCATCACCAGCAAGGCCTTGATCGCGGCGATGGCTACGTTGATCGCGCCGTTCGCCCAGCCGAGCCGCAGGTAGGCGCTGCCGAGCGTCAGCAGCAGCAAGGCGAGCAGCGCCACCCAGACGCCGAAATGCGCGCGCAGCGACAGGCTCCCGGCATGCCGTTGCTGATTCATTGGCTGGCCTCGGCCCGGATTCCGGTACCCGTTCTCGCGGCGGCTTCCCGTTCTCATGCGCGCGACACCAGATAGATGAGCGGGTACAGGAAGATCCAGATCACGTCGACCAGATGCCAGTAGAGGCCGGTCATTTCGATCGACTCGTAGCCGAGATCGCCCCGATCGCCGATACCGGCCGTGCCGTGCCACATTCGAACGAGCATCACCCCGACGACGCCGATACCGATGACGAGGTGCAGCGCATGCACGCCGGTCATCGCGAAATAGAAACAGAAGAACATCGCGACCTGCGCCGGATGCGGCCCCGCATAGCCGAAATCGAAACCGGGAACCAGATGCCCGGTGAATTCATGGCGATACTCGACACCCTTGATCGCCACGAAGGCGATCCCCAGCAGCGCCGTCGCGCACAGCCATCCGAGTGCCGCGCGCCGCGCGCGCAGGCCCGTCGCCCGAACGCCGAGCGCCATCGTCAGGCTGCTGGTCAGGAGCACCGCGGTGTTGATCGAGCCGAGCGTGACGTCGGTCAGCCGGCTGGCCGCCGCAAACGCTTCGGGATAACGGATCCGGCTGACCGCGTAGGCGACGAAGAGCGCGCCGAAGAACAGGATCTCGGTGGCGAGGAAGATCCACATGCCGAGCGTCGCCGCGTCGCGTTGCTGCGCCGCATTGTCGAACTGGTGGGCGACCAGCGCGCGCTCGTTCATTTCGCGACCTCGATGGGCGGTGCATAAGCGTAAGGCGCTTCGGTGACGATCGGCGTCTGCCTGAAGTTTTCCTTCGGCGGCGGCGACTGGGTCGACCATTCGAGGCCCTTCGCTTCCCACGGATTGGCCGGCGCCACCGCACCGCGGCGCAACGACCACAGCAGATAGACGAGCGGCAGCAGGTAGCCGGCAGCGAGGATCGACGCGCCGGCGGAGGACAGCACGTTGAGCACCTGGAATTCCGGCGCATACGCGTGATAGCGGCGCGGCATGCCCAGGTAGCCCAGCAAGAATTGCGGGAAGAAGGTCAGGTTGAAGCCGAAGAAAACCAGGATCGCGGCGAAGCGCGCCCATCCGTCCGAATACATCCGTCCGGTGATCTTCGGCCACCAGAAATGGATGCCGCCCAGGAACGCCATCACCGCGCCGCCGACCATGATGTAGTGGAAGTGCGCGACGACGAAATACGTGTCGTGCAGGTGCACGTCGAGCGCCAGCGACGCGAGGAAGAGGCCGGTGATGCCGCCCAGCGTGAACAGGCCGACGAAGCCCAGCGCATAGAGCATCGGCGCGTGGAACATCACGTGCGCCTTGTACAGCGTCGCCGTCCAGTTGAACACCTTGATCGCCGAAGGGATGGCGACGATGAACGAGAGGATCGAGAACACGATCCCCGCGTACACCGACTGTCCGCTGACGAACATGTGGTGGCCCCAGACGAGGAAGCCGACCACCGCGATCGCCAGGATCGCCATCGCCATCGTCTTGTAGTTGAAGATCGGCTTGCGCGCATAGCAGGCGACGATCTCGCTCACCACGCCCATCGCCGGCAGGATCATCACGTACACCGCCGGATGCGAGTAGAACCAGAAGAGGTGCTGGAAGAGGAGCGGATCGCCGCCCAGCGCCGGGTCGAAGATGCCGATGCCGAACCAGCGCTCGAGCGCGATCAGCAGCAGCGTCATCGCCAGCACCGGGGTCGCCAGCACGAAGATCAGGCTCGTCGCATACAGCGCCCATACGAAGAGCGGCAGCCGGAACCAGGTGAGCCCCGGCGCGCGCATCGTGTGGATCGTCACGATGAAATTGATGCCGGTGAGTATCGACGAGAAGCCGACGATGAACACGCCGGCCGCCGCCGCGATCACGTGCGTGTTCGAGAACATCGTCGAGAACGGCGTATAGAACGTCCAGCCGGTGTCGACGCCGCCGGCGACGAGCGCGCCGATCGTGAACAGCGCCCCGCCGACGTACAAATACCAGCTGGCTAGGTTGAGCCGCGGGAAGGCGAGGTCGCGCGCGCCGATCATCAGCGGCAGCAGGAAGTTGCCGAGCGTCGACGGGATCGACGGGATCAGGAAGAACCAGATCATGATCACGCCGTGCATCGTGAAGAGCTTGTTGTAGGTCTGCTCGCTGACCAGGTCGCCCGCCGGTGTCAGGAGCTCGAGCCGGATGATCGTCGCCGCGGCGCCGCCGATGAAGAAGAGCGCGGTGATCGAGAATGCGAACAGGATCCCGATCCGCTTGTGGTCGTGCGTCGACAGCCATGACCAGAGCGTGTAGCCGGCATCGAGATAGCTGTCGCGCACGGGCGGGGATGCGGGGCTCATCGCGCAGGCTCCGGTTCGCGGCTGCTTTCGTTTCCACTGTCCTGCGGGCTTGCGAGCGACTTCACATACTCGACCAGCTCCGCGAGCTCGCCCTCGGTGAGCTGGCCCTGGAACGACGGCATGATCGGAGCGTAGCCCGCGGCCACTTCCTTCTTCGGCAGCAGGATCGAATCGCGCAGGTAGCGCTCGTCGGCGATCGCGAACGAGCCGTCGGCAAGCGGAATCTTCCTGCCGAAGATGCCCTCGAGCGGCGGCGCGTGAACGGCCGAGTTCTGTCCGTGGCATCCGCCGCAGCCATGTGCACGAAAGAGCGCCGCGCCGGCTTCCGCCATCGATCGCGTGACGTCGCCGCGCTGCAGCCAGCGCGCGAACGCGTCGGGCTGCATCACGACCAGGCGGCCGATCATCTGCGAATGCGCGGTGCCGCAGTATTGCGAGCAGAACACGTGGAAGTCGCCGGTCTTGTCCGCGGTGAACCACAGCGTCGTATAGCGGCCCGGCAGCACGTCCTGCTTGATCCGCAGCGCCGGCATGAAGAAGCTGTGGATCACGTCCTCGGACGTCATCAACAGGCGCACGGGTCGTCCGGCAGGAACGTGCAGCTCGTCGATCTCGCGCCGCCCGCCCGGATGCTCGATCTTCCACATCCACTGCTTGCCGACCACGTAGATGTCGAGCGCGCCGGGCGGCGTCGCCGCGTGCACGACATAGAGCCTCGCGGCCCAGCCGAACATCGCGATGAAGATCAGCAGCGGGGTGACCGTCCATGCGACCTCGATCCGGTTGTTGCGGCGGCGCTGGACCGCGGGCGGCGCCATTGCGCGATTCGCCGGCGAGCCGTAGCGATAGCGGATCGCGAACCAGACGATAACCACGACGATCGCCGCGCTCACCACCCCGCCGATGCCGAGCCAGACGAAGAGCAGCGTGTCGACCGAGCGCGCAAGCGCCGAGGCGCGGTCCGGCATCAGCGGCAATTCCAGCATCGCGTCATCCCGGCCCGGCCCGGCGCCGCGCCGCGGCGCGCAAGCGGAGAAGGCAGAGCCCGGCGATCCCGGCGACGAACCCGGCGATTACCAGCGCGCGCAGTGCCTCGAGGATCGCCGCGCTGTAGCGGCCGGCCGGCTCGAAGTGGAAGCACAGCATCAGCGCGCGCTCGAACGGCGACGCGATGCGCGCGGCAGCGGCGTCCTGCACCGCGGCGCGCAGGTCTGCCGGCGTGAAATCGAAGCCGGCGAAGTAGCGCGCGATGCGGCCGTCGCGCAGCGCGACGAGAAACCCTGCCGGATGCGCGAACTGTTGCGATGCGCTGTCATACGCATAACGGAAGCCGGCGGCGTCCGTTACCTGCGTAATCGCGGCTTCGTCGCCGGTTAGCAGATGCCAGCCGTGCAACGCAGCGGCGGAAGCACGCTCGCGCGCGAACGACGCCCGTTTCGCCACCGCGAGCGCCGGCGTGTCGCCCGGGTCGATGCTGACGACGACGACGCGATAGTCGCGTTCGATGTCGAGGCCGCTTCGGCCGAGCTGGTCGGCAAGCGCACCGATCACGGTCGGGCACAGCGCGGCGCAACCGAAGTACGTGAACACGACCAGCACCGGAACGCGCCCGAAATAGTCGCCGAGCCGGACTGCGGCGCCCGCATCGTCGTCGAATGCCGGATCGAGCGGAAGTTGCATCCCCGGCCGCTCCTCGAAACCGACCCGGTGCGCAATCGCGCCGGCATCGACCGCTGCGCTGGTCGATGGCGCAACCGTCGCGGCAGTCGAAGGCACAACGTTCACCCCGGTCGATGGCGCAACGTTCGCCCCGCCCGGGGGCGCAGGATTTGCCCCGGTCGAAGGCACAGCAGCCGGACCGGTCGATGGCGCGTGGGTTCGCGCGCCCCGCTCGAGCAGCAGCTCGACCGCCCGCTCGACCGGGATGCGGACGACGCCGTGCTCGCGATCGATCCAGCCGTAGCTGTGCAGCGGCGCCTGCTGCGCATCGTGGAACGCGCGCAGCGTGCTTGCGGACGTCTCCGGGTCGGGCTGCGGTCGGCTCGCGCCGCTGGCCACTTCGGGCAGGCCGCGCCCGGCGAGCAGCAGGATTCCCCATGCCGCCACGGTGATCGACACCAGCGCCACGGCGATCGCCGCGGCCCAGCGCACGATCCGACGACTGTCGAGCGCCTCGCGTTGATGGCCGGCGCGGACTGCACTTTCTGGCGGCTTATCCATGGCGGGCGACGATCCCTGTTTCCGTGCGGTCGCGGACGCCAGACTGGCGCGACGTCCGGTTCCACCCGCGGACGAGCCACAGGAGCCAGGCGCCGCCGCAGCCGATCAGGGCGACGATATCGTTGAACGTGATCGCGAATCCATCGGGCGCTTCGCTCGGCGCGACCAGCCAGAACACATCGGCCAGGTGCGCCGCCAGCACGAGCGCCGCGATCGAGCCCAGGACAGGCGGCGAGCGCTTCGCCTCGCGCGAGAGCAGCGCCGCGAACGGAATTGCAAACTGGCCGGCGACCAGCGCGATGCCCAGCCAGCGCCAGCTCGTCTGCACGCGCGGCAGGTACCACGCGATTTCGCGCGGCAAATCCTCGGCCCAGATGATCAGGTACTGCGTGTAGGCGAGATACGCCCACAGCATCACGAACGTCAGCAGCAGGTTGCCCAGGTCGTGGAAGATGTCGAGGTCGAGGCCCTCCGCCGCATGTCGCGCAGCGCTTGCAGCGGCGGCGTCGACGGAGTTGCGCGCAACGGGAGCGTTCACGGCCGAAACGCCGCGCACCAGGGCCGCGCAGGCAAGCGCGAGCGCGAATGCGGCCAGCGCCTGTCCGACCGCGGCCAGCAGGCCGAACGACGTCGACGTCCATTCCGGCGTCAGCGACATGATCCAGTCGACGGCGGCGATGGTGATCGTTACCGTGTAGACGATGAGGCCGGCTGCGCTCAGCGCGCGCAGACGCCGGTCGTCGCGCGCCGCGGCGTGCCGCGAAGCAAAGGCTTCCGCCGACACCCGGCGCAATGCGCGCGACAGCACGATCCAGGCGCCGAAGCAGATCGCTTCGCGCAGCGCGAATCCGGTGCGATTCAGATACCAGGCTTGCTCGGGATGAGATATCGGCAACTTCGCCGCCGCCCACGGATACAGGTCGGGCAAGCCGGCCCAGAGCGGCAGCGACAACAAGAGCGCGAGGGGCAGCGTGTCCTCCGCCGCCTCGAGCGGCGCCCGGATCCGCCATCCCCAATCGCCGCCGGTCAGGTTGTGAATCATTTGCAGCACGAGGCTGCCGAGCGCAATTCCCACGACGAACCACCATGCGAAGAGCCACGCATGGAGGAAGGCGCGCGGCTCGCGGTGGAACTGCAAGACGCCCAGGGCGATGGCGATCAGCACCACAATAATAGCCGTCAGTCGGGGCCGCGACAGGTTGCCGGCGGAACCTGCACGAATCGATATCATCGCCCCGCTCCGTCGAGCGCGGCGCGGGCCGTGGCCGGCACATCGGACGCCGTCGCGTGCCGGCTCAACTGCAGCGCCCGGACCCAGGCGACGATCGCGCGCCGGTCGTCCGGAGCGATGCGGTCGGCCATGCCGATCATCGCGCCGTAGCCATTCGTCATCACGTCGATGAAGTGCGCGTCGTCCGCGGCGCGCAGCTTGTCGTCGTGGAAGGTCGGGGGCCGCGGAAAACCTCGGCGCACGATGATGCCGTCGCCGTCGCCGCCGGCGCCGTGGCACGGCGCGCAATAGATGTCGAAGCGCTGATGCCCGCGGTCGTACAGCGCGCGGCTCGGTGGGGCCGCCGATCCGCCGTCGGCAGCCAGCACGCCCAGCGCACCGCTCGACGTATCGGCAAGCACGCCGGCGCTTCTCGCGATTGTCCCCGCAGGCGGCACGCGCGCCGATGTGCCGTCGGCCCACAACGGGCTCGCCGCGAAAGTCTTGTAGCGCGGCTGGTCGTACATGTTGCGCGCGGCCTTTTCGCATCCGGTGGAAGCGATGACGGCGGCACAGGCAACTGCGGCAAGCATGCGCATCGCGATCTCACCACGGCACAACGCCTACGCGCACCGGCTCGAACTGCGCGAGGAAGCGTTGCGTTCCGTCGCGATCGAACAGCGGATCGCGCGCCTCGATGCAAAGGAAGAAGCGGTTGCGCGATGCGAGGTCGAAGTCCGGCGCGTTGAACACCGGATGATGAAGGCGCGGCAGCCCGTTGGCGATCAGCATTCCGCAGAACGCGGCGAGCGCGGCGCCGAGGACCGTCATCTCGAAAGTCGCCGGAATGAACGCCGGCCAGCTGTGCAGCGGCCTGCCGCCTGAATTGATCGGATAGTCGAGCACCGCGGAATACCACTGCAGAAGATATGCGCCCACGCCGCCGACGATGCCGCCGAGCAGCGTGATCAGCGGCATGCGGTCCCTTCTGAAGCCGATCGCGTCGGCCAGACCGTCGACGGCGAACGGCGCATAGGCGTCGACGTTGCGATAGCCGGCTGCGCGCGCCGCCTTCGTCGCCTCGACCAGCACGCGATCGTCGCCGAATTCCGCGATCAATCCATAGATTTTCGCCGGCTCGCTCATACCACGCCCTCCGCTTTCTCGTGCGCCAGCTTGCGCATCTCCGACATCGACAATGCCGGCAGGAAGCGCACGAACATCAGGAACAGCCAGCCGAACGTCCCGAGCGATCCGATCAGGATTGCCCAGTCCCAGAAGGTGGGCGCGTACGTGCCCCAGCTCGACGGCAGGAAGTCGCGCTGCAGGCTCGCGACGATGATCATGAAGCGCTCGAGCCACATCCCGATGTTGACGAGGACTGCGACGGCGAACAGCGCCAGCGCGTTGCGGCGCACGCGCCGGAGCCACAGCGCCTGCGGCAGCGCGACGTTCAGCGCCAGCACGCACCAGTAGATCGGCGCATAAGGCCCCAACATCCGGTTCTTCACCATGAAGGTCTCGAACGGGTCGCCGCCGTAGAAAGCGATGAAGATTTCCGTCGCATAGCTGTAGCCGACGATCAGCCCGCAGACCAGCAGCACTTTCGCCATGTTCTCCAGGTGGCGATCGGTGATGAAGTCATGCAGCCGGAAGATGGCGCGCAGCGGGATCGCGATCGTCAGCGCCATCGCGAAGCCCGAGAACAGCGCGCCGGCGACGAAATACGGCGGGAAGATCGTCGAATGCCAGCCCGGCGTGTTGCCGACGGCGAAATCGAGCGACACCACCGTGTGCACCGAGATCACCAGCGGCGTGGCGAGGCCGGCCAGCAGCAGGTACGCGGTCTCGAAACGCTTCCACTGCCGCGCTTCGCCGCGCCAGCCGAGCGCGAACAAGCCGTACGCGAATTGCCTGCCGCGTGTCGTCGCGCGATCGCGCAGCGTCGCGAGGTCGGGAATCAGTCCCATGTACCAGAACAGCACCGACACGATGATGTACGTGCCGATCGCGAAGATGTCCCAGACGAGCGGGCTGCGCCACTGCGGCCATACGTTCATGATGCTCGGATATGGCATCAGCCAGTAGAAGAACCAGGGACGCCCGAGGTGCAGGATCGGCATTAGCCCCGCCATCGCGACGGCGAAGATCGTCATCGCTTCGGCGAAGCGGTTGATCGACGTGCGCCACTTCTGGCGCAGCAGCAAGAGGAATGCCGAGATGAAGGTGCCGGCATGGCCGATGCCCACCCACCAGACGAAATTGGTCAGCGCGAAGGCCCAGGCGACCGGAATGTCGACGCCCCAGATGCCGACACCCTCGTAGAACAGCCACCCGATCGCGACAATGAAGAGCAACAGCAGCGCGGTGCAGAGCGCCATCGCCGCGATCCATCCGGGACCGGCCGGGCGTTCGAGCACCAGGTCGCTGATCTTGTCGGAGATGCTCGCGTACGAATAGTTGCGCGCCAGCACGCCGCGCTCGGAATCGGCCGGCCGCGGCGCGCCTGCCGAAGTGGTGGCGCTCACCGGTTCACCCCGGTGTCTTGCGCCACGGTGCGAGCGACTGCGGTCATCCCGGCCTCGCTCATGTCGTCACCACCGCGTCGGCATCGGCGATTTGCGGATCCGGATTCGTCACCTTCGCCAGGTATGTCGTTCGCGGCCGCGTGTTCAATTCCTCCAGCAACGTGTAGTTTCGCGGCGACGCCTTGGCCGCGACGACTGCGCTCGCCGGATCGTTCAGGTCGCCGAACGTGATGGCGCGCGTCGGGCACACGGCCTGGCACGCGGTGACCACCTCGCCGTCGCGAATCGCGCGGTTCGCCTTTTCCGCTTCGCGGCGCGCCGCCGAAATCCGCTGGACGCAGTACGTGCACTTTTCCATCACGCCGCGCGAGCGCACGGTGACCTCCGGATTGCGCTGCGCCTTCAGGCTCTCGGTGTCGCGGTCCGCGTACTGGTAGAAATTGAAGCGGCGGACCTTGTACGGGCAGTTGTTCGAGCAGAAGCGCGTGCCGACGCAGCGGTTGTAGACCTGGACGTTGAGCCCCTCCGAATCATGGATCGACGCGCCGACCGGGCACACGACCTCGCACGGCGCATGCTCGCAGTGCATGCAGGGAACCGGCTGGAAATGCGTGCGCGGGAGAGAGGCGTCTCCCTCGTCATAGCGATCGACGCGGATCCAGTGCATCTCGCGCCCGCGCTCCACCTCGGCCTTGCCGACGACCGGGATGTTGTTTTCCGCCTGGCAGGCAATCGTGCAGGCATTGCAGCCGATGCACGCGGCCAGGTCGATCGCCATGCCCCACGCGTGGCGCGGATATTCGACCGGCGGATACAGCGATTGCCGCTTCGGCTCCGGTGGCTTCACCGCGGCCGCTTGCCGCGCCAACCCGGCGAGCGTGAAGCTGCGCACGATGTCGCGCCCTTCCATCCGGTGATGATGCTGCGTGATCGCCAGCGCATGCCTCTCTCCGGTGGGGCGCAGCGTGACATCGGCAGCGAACCACTGCGCATCCGACGTGCGCAACCGGTACGCGTCGGCGCCGCAGCCGTTGCCGATGCTGCCGGCGCGCGTCCGGCCATAGCCGAGCGCCACGCTGAGCGCGCCGTCGGCGTGGCCCGGCGCGATCAGCACCGGAATCCGCAGCGTGCGCGCGCCGCGCTGCAGCTCGACGACATCGCCGTCGTTCAACCCGAGGCGCGCGGCGAGCGCCGGCGCGATCAGCGCCGCGTTGTCCCATGTCAGCCTGGTCAGTGCCCGCGGCAATTCCTGCAGCCATGCGTTGCCGGCGAAGCGCCCGTCCCAGACCGACGAGTCGGGCATGAAATCGATCTCGAGCGCGCCGGCAGCCGGGTGTGCGGCGCGCGTCGGGGACTGCGCCAGAAACGCTTTCCGGATCGTCATGGCTTTCGGCGGCAATGCGGAATCGGCGACGACGCCATTGCGCAGCGATTCGGTCCATCGTTCGTCGAACGAGCCGGGCATCGCCTGCTGCCAGTGCCCGCGAACGATGTCGTAACCCGGTGCGAGCGCGCCGCCTTCGAACAGCGCGAGCACTTCGTGCGCGGACTTGCTGTCGTGCAATGGCGCGATCGCCGGCTGCTGGATCGTCACGGTTCCGTCGTGGGCCCGCGCATCGGACCAGGCTTCGAGATAGTGCGCAAGCGGCAGATGCCAGTCGCAGCGCGCTGAAGTCTCGTCTTCGGTAACGCCCGCGCGGATCTTCAGCGCAACGCGCTGGAGCGCGGCGGGGAGCGCGAGGTCGGCCGGCGCATCGTAGACCGGGTTCGCGCCGATGATCAGCAACGTGTCGACGCGACCGGCGGCCGCGTCCTGCGTCAATTCGTCGATCGAGGCGACATGACTCCTGGCGTCCGCGCATACCGGATCGGTGTGGAACACCGTGTTGCCGATGTTGCCGAGCGCATGGTTCATCACGTGCGCGAGCGCATGGACGAACGCGGGCTGGCGGTCGCCGGCGACGATCACCGATTCGCCGCGATGCGCGGCAAGCTCCGCGGCGCAGGCAGCGAGCCAGCGCGATGCGGCAGCCGGAATTGCATCACCGGCCGCAGGCACGTCGATGTCGAGGCGCCGCGCGAGAAGCCGCGCGAAGTCCTCGATCGCGCCGGCGCGCAGTGGCAATGCGTGATCCGCGACCGCGCTGGTCAGCGTCGGCGCCGGCCCGATCGCATACAGCCGGTTGCCCTCGGCCGCCGACTTCGCATCGGCCCGGCGACGCATCCAGTCGCGCGCATGGCGAACGCTGCCGGGCCCGGTGGCGATGAAATCGGCGTCGAGGCTCAGCGCGACCCGCGCCCGGTCGAACCGGTACACGGTCTCGACCGCCGCGCCGAATGCCATCCGCGCGCCTTCGTAGACTGCATCGCGATGAAGCGGCTCGTACCGATGCCAGCGCGCCTGCGGAAATTTCTGCAGCAGCACCCCGATCTGCGCCGCGAGCGTCGGCGAGGTCACGGCGCCGGTGAGGATCCGCAGCCCGTCGCCGTGCGTGCCGGTCCAGCGTTCGCGACGGCGCAGCACGGCGTCGGTGAAATCGGCCCACGTCGCGATGGCGCCGCCATGCGTCACCGCCGCCGAGCGCCGCGGATCCCACAGGTCGAGCACGCTGGCTTGCGCGAACGCATCGGTCGCGCCGAGGCTGCCGGGGTGCAGCGGATTGCCCTCGATCTTCGTCGGGCGGCCCATGTTGTTCTCGACCAGCACGCCCAGCGCGATGCCGGAGAGCGTGGTGGCTGTCGCGTAATACCGCGGCTCGCCTTCGGACGCATGCGGCGGCGCTTCGACGAACGGATGGATCGTCTCGCGCGGCGGGCGGCTGCAGGCGCCGGCGCCGGCGAGTGCTAACGATGCGGCCATCAGCTTCAGGAATTGGCGGCGATCGAAACCGTCGCCGGATTCGATGGCAACGGCATCGGCGCGCCCGGCAGCGCGGACCTCGCGATCGAAGAACATGACCGGTTGCAGCGACGGCGTTTCGCTCATCGCGCACCATGCGGAGTCGGGAAAGCTAGCGGTGGCATGTCGAGCAATCGGTGAGTCCGGCCGTGCGCACATGATTCGCCGCGAGCTGCGCCGCTTCTTCCGCCTTCGAGCGACCCTCGCCGCTCCATTCCATGTCGAACACTTTCTCCCGCGGCCGGATGTATTTTTCCGGCGCGCGATGACAGGCGAGGCACCACTGCATCTCGAGCGACTGCGTCCGCCACGTCAGCGGCATCCGGTCGACCGCGCCGTGGCAGGTCGAGCAGCCGACGCCCTTCGCGATGTGGATGCTGTGATCGAAATACGCGAATTCCGGCAGGTCGTGCACGCGCTGCCATGCGAGCGACTTGCCGCTGGCCAGGCTGGCGGCGACCGGCGCAAGCATCGGCGCGCCGGCGAACAGATGCGCGTGACAACCCATGCAGACCTGTGTCGCCGGCATCCCCGGATGCGCGGACGTCTCGACCGTCGCGTGACAGAACCGGCAGTCGAGCCCTACGTCACCGACGTGGTGCCGGTGGCTGAACGGCACCTGTTGCGCGACCGGCGCGCCGATCGACGGCGACGGCGCGATCAGGATGCGCCAGGCGAGCACAGCGGTGCCGGTCAACGCGAGCGCAGCGAGGGCGCCGATCTTCAAGCCCAGGACCAGTCGACGGGAGAAGACCTGCGCCATTACGGGTCAGTTCGCGGCATCCGTGGCGAGCACCGGCTCGAAGAAGATCCAGTTGACCTGCGGAAACTTCGCGCGCAGATCCGTCTCGCAGGCGTTGATCGCCGCGAGCAGTTGCGGCGCGCTGAGCGCGTCGTCCATCTGCGCCTTGATGCCCAGCATCAGCTCCTCGCCGTGCTGCGAGCTGATCAGGTGCGCGACCTTGACCACGTGGTCGCGCTGCTCGAGGAATTCGACGATCGCTTCGCGCACCGTCGGCGCCGCGCTCTCGCCGATCAGGAGACTCTTGATCTCGATGCAGAGCGCGATGGCGACGACGATCAGCAGCACGCCGATCGCGATGCTGCCTGCCGCGTCGTACACCTCGTCGCCGGTCGCCACCGTGGCGAGGACGGCCACCAGCGCGATCGCCAGGCCGATCAGCGCGGCGGTGTCCTCGGCGAAGGTGACGATCAGCTCGCTGTGCCGCGTGCGCCGCAGCCATTGCCACAGCGTCGCGTCGCCGCGCCGTCGCTTGATCGAGCGCAGCGTGACGAATTGCGAGATGCCTTCGGCGACCAGCGCGAAGACCAGGATGCCGATCGCGATCCACGGCGACTCGATGCCGGTCCGGCTGTCGAGGCGGCGGATGCCTTCGTAGATCGATGCGATGCCGCTCGAGGTGAAGAGCAGCAGGCTGACCATGAACGACCAGAAATACGTCGCGCGACCGTGCCCGAGCGGATGCTCCGGCGACGGCGGCTTCCTGGCTTCGTGCTGCCCCCACAGCAGCAACAGGCCGTTGCCGGAATCGGAGAGCGAGTGGAGCGCTTCGGCCAGCATCGCGCCGGAACCGGTGATGAAGGCGGCGATGCCCTTGGCGATGGCGATCGCGACGTTGGCGCCGATCGTGAACAGGATCGAGCGCGTCGTCCGGTCGGCTCTCGCATCCAGCTCGCGCTGCGCCTGGTTGCCGGCGTCGCCCGCCGGCGTGCGCGCCGTGCGGTCGGGTCCGGAAAACGTCAACCTGGAAGGGCTCATCGAGTGCTCCGCGGGATTGGTCGCGCCCGGGGTGTCGGCATTCGATCATGGCGCGCCGAGAGCCGTATGTACGCGCGGACACACAAGTTGCAGCGCTGCGCGCTTTTGCGTCTACAATAACCGGCGCTACACGCGTCCCGGCCCGGGTGATTCCACCTCTTGCCGACAAACACCGAGACTGATTTCAGAGGAGGAAGCAATGTCTGGCAATTCCGCTTTGTTTCGCGTTGCAGCGCTCGCCCTGGTGGGCGCCGGCTGGTTGTCGTCCGCATGGGGCCAGGAGGCCCGGCACTTCCGGTTCGCCTACGATCAGCCGAAAAGCACCGGCTATGGCATCGCCGGCGACATCTTCGCCGACAAGCTCAAGGAGCTCTCCAAGGGCACGATGCTGATCGACCAGTATCCGGGCGCGCAACTCGGCCAGGAGCCGCAGGTGCTGCAACTGATGCGGACCGGCGACATCGAGTTCTGCATCAGCTCGTCGGCCAACGCCGCGACATTGTCGCCGCAGGCCGGGGTGATGTCGCTGCACTTCCTGTTCCGGTCGGAAGCGCACCTGGTCAAGGCGATCGCCGACCCGAAGGTCGTGCAGGCCGTCAAGGACATGGTCGAGGATACGGTGCAGGGCGCGCATGTGCTGGCGCTGATCACGCTGGGCCTGCGCGACATGTACAGCAAGAAGGAAATCCACAAGCTCGAGGACATGAAGGGCCTGAAGGTTCGGGTCCAGGCCACCGCGACCGAAGACCTGATGTTCCCGGCTTATGGCGCGCAAACGGTCCACATGCCTTTCGGCAACGTCTATACGTCGTTGCAGACCGGCGTGGTCGATGTCGCCGAGAACGGCGTGAACGTTTACCTGGAGAACAAGCACTACGAAGTGGCGCCGGTGTTGTCGATGACCGAGCATGAAGCCAACAACAACCTGATCTGGATCAGCGACAAGCTGTGGAAGAGCCTGAACGACGAGCAGAAGCGATGGGTCGCCGCGGCGGCGGCGGAGGTGGGAAAGAACGAGCCCCCGAAGGCGATCGAGCTCGAGCACAAATCGGCCGACAAGCTGAAGTCGATCGGGGTGAAGATCGTCACCGATGTCGACAAGTCCGGTTTCATCAAGGTCGCCGCGCCTTATCTCGACAAGCTGGCCAAGGATCTGGGCCCGCACGCCGTCAAGATCAAGGACCTGATCGTCGCCATTCAGTAACGGCATCGAATTTCCCGGGAGGCCGCGATCGCGGCCTCCCGTTCGTTGTGTCCCTCGCGGAGTAATCGATGCGCTTTGCCGACAAGCTGGTGCTCTCGCGCCAGCGCCATCTGAAGTGGCGTGCGCTGGATGTGCTCGAGCTCATCCTGATGATCCTCTGCGGCGTGCTGCTCTTCGGATTCTCGACGACGGTGATGTTCGACATCGTCACCCGCGAGATCGGGCATCCGTGGCTGTGGCTGCAGGAAGTCACCTCGACGTTCTTCATCTACGCGGTCTTCATCGGCGCCGCGGTGGCGACGCGGCGCAACGACCATCTGTACCTGACTGCCGTTTCCGAAGCGTTGCACGGCATGCCGCGCATCGTCGCCGAAGTGCTGATCCGGATCGTCGTGCTCGGCGTCGCGCTCTGCCTGGTGTACTTCGGATACCGCAATTTCCTGCGCGGCTTCTCGAGCTTCCGGATGCCGTCGCTGACGCCGATCGCGTCGCTGTACGCGGCAATCCCGCTGTCCGGCGCGCTGATCGCGCTGTTCACGATCGAGCAGCTGGTCAACGGTCTGCGCAACGGGTTCGACCACCCTGAGCCGATGGCCGGATCGGTGGAGATCACGCCGCTGGGCGCGCCGCCCGAGATCGGAACACGCCGATGAGTGCGCCGCTGATACTCGGGTTGATGACGTTCCTGTTCCTGTTCTTCGGCTACCTCGGGGTGCCGGTGGCGTTCTCGCTGATGGCCGGCGTCCTGGTCGGCGCCGCGTTCACCGACGTCACCTACCCGGCGATCGTCCAGAAAATGTTCGACGGGATGGATTCGGAAGCGCTGCTGGCGATACCGTTCTTCCTGCTGGTGGGCGAGCTGATGAGCTCGGCCAACGTGGTCAGCCGGATCACCAACCTGTCGCTGGCGCTGGTCGGCCATATACGCGGCGGGCTGTCGCAGGTCGTCACCGTGTTCAGCATGTTCTTCTCCGAAATGTCGGGGTCGACCACTGCCGACGTCGCGGTGATCAGCCGCGCGCTCGGCGGCCCGATGAAGAAGGAAGGCTACGAGCCGGCGTTCATCGCCGCGATCATCGCTGCCGCCTCGACGATCGCCGCGCTGGTGCCGCCGAGCATCACCGCGGTGGTCTACGGCGCCGTGGGCAACGTGTCGATCGCGGGACTCTTCATGGCCGGTGTCGTGCCCGGCTTCATGATCGGCTTCGGGCTGATGCTGTACTGCTATTTCTTCGGCCCGGCCGGCTTCCGGCGGCCGCGCGCGGTGTTCAAGGACGTCGTCGGCGCATTCAAGGGCGCATCGCTGCCGCTGATGATCCCGATCATCCTGCTGGGCGGCATCCTGACCGGCTGGTTCACGCCGACCGAAGCCGGCGTCGTCGCCGTCGTCTGGATTCTCATCGTGGTGATCCCGTCGCTCAACCGGCCGCACTTGAAGCTGCTGCCGTACGACTTCTGCCTCGCCGGACTGATCTTCTCGCTGCCGCTGATCACGATCGGCGCCGCGAACGCATTCGGCTGGATGCTCGCCTACCTGCGCGGCGCAATCGTGATCGCCGAATGGATCACCAGCATCGCCGGCAACGATCCGCACCTGATCATGCTGATGATGGTGCTGCTCTTCACGATCATCGGCGACTTCATCGAGCCGGTGCCGACGATCATCATCTTCATGCCGCTCGTCAATGCGCTCACCAAGGCGGGCGACATCAATCCGGTGCACATGGGCGTCGTGCTGATCGCGACGCTCGCCTTCGGCCTGATCACGCCGCCGTATGGACTCGTGCTGCTGATGGCCTCGAAGTTCATCGGCGTGCGCTTCTCGCAGGCGCTGCGCGCGGCGCTGCCGATCTACGTGGTGTTCCTGGGCACGATCGCCTTCGCGATCTACTTCCCGAAAGTCGTGCTGTGGCTGCCGAAACAGGTGATCCCGGAATCGGTCGGCTGCTTCAAGAATCCGAGCGGCCCCGGCTACATCTGCCC
>Ga0105240_10005955_pt1 | contig 18040 bp, 14 predicted proteins | sample KBSC54metaG_FD_80426 | JGI IMG/M metagenome (GOLD analysis project Ga0105240, IMG submission 80426) | Corn rhizosphere microbial communities from Kellogg Biological Station, Michigan, USA - KBS C5-4 metaG | ecosystem: Host-associated > Plants > Roots > Rhizosphere > Soil | place: Michigan, USA...
CCGCCGCAGCAGCACCAGCGGCGGGCCGTCACCAGCGATCTCGTAGTACATCTGCAGCCCGTTGACCGGGGCGTATCCCACTCTCTTGTCCATGTTGGTTCCGTGGCTGTGGCGGGTCGACTAGCGCCTGACGACGGCGGCGCCGGTCTCCAGCAACGACTTCAGGTTCGAGAGGACCAGCGGCCACCCGCCCGAGACCGCCTGGATCAACTGGGAGTCGGGGCGGTCGATTTCGTGCGTGATGGTGAGCTTCACCGCGTCGCCCACCGGTTCGAGTGCGAAGGTACAGCGGCTGGGCCCCTCGGCGGCGAGCGCCGGCTTCGCCTGGTTCTGCCAGCGCACCACCAGGCGTCGCGGAGGGTCGATCTCCAGGACTTCACCCGTGGTGTCCACAGGCCCGTCGGCATAGCGCATCTGCCAGGGGGAACCCTTGGTCCAGCCCGATTCGATGACGATGCCGAACCAGTACTGTCGGGTGAAGCGGGGGTCCTTGAGGGCCTCCCACAGCTCCTCCGGGGTCGTGCGGATGAAGGTCACGTAGACGAACTGGCTTCGATCGGGGGCGCTCATCGTTTGCTCCTTGCGGTGGTGCCGGGGGCCGCTTCCAGACGTCGTTTCAGGTCGTGCAAGGCCTTCAGACGGGGTCTCTCGAACTTCGCGATCCAGCGCTCGTAGATCTCTTGCAGGGGCACCGGATTCAGGAAGTGCAGCTTCTCGCGCCCCCGCCATTGCACCGCGATCAGGTTGGCCGCTTCGAGCACGGCCAGGTGCTGCGTCACGCCCTGCCGGGTCATGTCCAGGTGCTCGCAGAGCTGGCGCAGGGTCTGGCCGTCGTGGGCGTGCAGGCGGTCCATCAGCTTTCGCCGTCCCGGGTCGGCGAGCGCCTTGAACAGCAGATCCGCGTCGTTCACGGTGACCACCGTACGCAAGTAACTACTTGCCTGTCAAGACATTGATCTCCCGCGTCAGATCCCATGGAGCATGGAGAGGGGGGGCCTCGCCTTCGTGGGCTTGACAAATGCGTATCCAGATGGATACCTATTGCTCAGTGTCGCCCGCGACTGCCGCCAGGATCCGCGCCGTTCGCCACGCCACCATGCGTAAGCGGGTGGATACCGATGTACCTGACGTTTTCCGGGCCATCGCCGATCCGACCCGCCGCGCGATCCTCGATCGATTGCGGGGCGGTCCGGCGCCGGTGAACGCCCTCGCCAGCGACTTCTCGCAGAACCGCCCCGCGATATCGAAGCACCTGCGCGTGCTGCGCGAGGCGCGGCTGGTGACGGAAGAGCGGTCCGGCCGCGAGCGGATCTACCGGCTGTCGCCGCGCCCGCTGCAGACCGTCGCGGGCTGGGTCCAGGGTTACCGAACGTTCTGGCTGGACGGCCTCGACAACCTGAAACGCCTTCTCGAAGCGGAGGACCCCGAACGATGACTTCTCCACCCCTCAGGTCTGCCCGCGCCGTCGCCGACGTCAGCGCCGGCGTCTTGCTGGCCAGCGTCGAGATCGCCGCCTCGCCCGCGCGGGTGTTCCGCGCGCTGACGAGCGATGACATCACCCGCTGGTGGGGCTCGGCGGAAACGTACCAGACCACCCGGTGGACCGGTGACCTGCGCGTGGGGGGGACCTGGGTCGCCGAGGGGATCGGCCGCGACGGACCGTTCTCGGTGAGCGGCGAGTTTCTCGAGGTCGATCCACCACGCAGGCTCGTCCACACCTGGCGCGCCGGCTGGGACGGCAATCACCCGACGACCGTCACGTATCGCCTGGAGCCCATCGACGGTGGAACGCGTGTCACCGTTCGCCACGAAGGCTTCGGCGACCGCGTCGACTCGTGCCGCGGCCACAGCGACGGCTGGGAACTGGTGCTCACCTGGCTGCAGCGTCACCTGGGGAGCCGGACATGAAGCGCATCACGCCCTTTCGAATCGCGGCGGTGCTGCTGATCGTCTTCTGCGCGGGGCACACAGGGGGCGGCATGCTGGCGCAAAAGAGCCTGGGCCCTCAGGCCGACGCCGTGTTCGCCCAGATGAAGGCGGTCCACTTCGTCTTCAATGGTTCGGACTGCACCTGGTACGGCTTCTGGTTCGGCTTCGGCATGACCTCATCCCTGTTCCTGCTGCTGTCGGCGATCATCGCCTGGCAACTGGACAAGGTCGGGCCCGCGGCGTGGCCCGCGGTCTCCGTCATCGCCTGGTCCCTGATCGCCGCGCACGCGGCGAACGCCTTCCTCAGCTGGAAGTACTTCTTCCTCGGTCCCGCCGTCATCGGCGTCCTCGTCACCGCGCTGATGACGTGGGGCACGCTCCGCAAGAACGCGACGGTCTAGCCCCGGCGGTGCCCACGGCGGGGCGCGGAAGGGAGTGAGACCCTGGCGAGGTTCCCACTCGGGTTCGCGAGGAGGAAGATCTTGCTCCGGAGGAGGGTTTCGAACCCCCGACCCGGCGGTTAACAGCCGCCTGCTCTGCCCCTGAGCTACTCCGGAATGGCGCCGCCATTATGCGGGTCGATCGGATGGCGTCAAGGGTTTCGAGGAGGCGTCTTCGTCGGGGATCCAGCAGGCGGGGAGGGGGTGTTGACTTTTCGGTGGGCGGACCGCGGGAAGACCGCCAGCAGGTCGGGGACGGGGTAACCGCCGGCGATCTCCAGGTGGGCCTCGCCCAGCTCGACCGAGGCCTGCGTCGACGGCCCACCGTCGAGCAGCATCGCGTCTGCGAAGCCCGCTGCGGCCAGCCGCTCGGCGACGTCGTTGGCGTCGGCGGGATCGGGCACCACGACCAGCGTCAGCTCGCGGCCGTGCTCGTCGAGGGCGACGGCCGTGCGGCGCGCCAGCTGCGGACGCAGCTTGGTGGGGACGCCGCCGACCAGCAGGCGGGGGCCCACCTGGATGGCGCCGTCGATGCGGTCATCGCCGGATTCCTTCTCCAGCGGCAGGGCGGGGTATTCACGGGTGTGGACGATGCGCGCGCGGCGCCCCGCCAGCACCAGGACGCCCCAGTCGGCCTTGGCCCGCAGCGGGAAGCGCTGCTCGCCGTCGGCGATGCGCAGGCCCAGCGGGACCACCCGGCCGTCGAAGAAGCCGCCGTTGACCGCCGCGACGGCGCCGCGGCTCTGTCGCAGCTCCTGCGCGGTCCGGGGCTGGGGCGGCTGACCCTTGCCGACCACGACCGTGGCGCGGAAGTGCTCCAGATCGAAGCGCAGCAGCTCGATGGGCTGTCCCTCTTCGGTCTTCAGCGTCGCTCGCGCGGCGCCGGGTGCCAGCGTCTGCCAGGCCGGGGCGGTTGGCGCCGCGGCGACCGGCTCACCCGCCGCGGCCGGACCGGCTGCCAGCAACACCAGGGCGGCGGCGAGCCCGGTCACGGCGCTCCCCCGTCGGGTCGTGGGGGCAGGGCGGGGTGCCACTTCAAGAGGCGGGCGGCGTTCTCGTAGTACACCTTGCGCAGAATAGCCTCAGGCAGCCCGATGCCGTCTATCTTCCAGCGGCCCTGGATGGGCGTGGGGCTCTCGAACTGCCTGTCCGACGTCTCGAAGTATCGCCAGCTCTCCCGGAAGAACCGCTCCTCGTCGGCGGCCGTCGGGGGCAGCGGGCCCGTGGAGCCGAACATCATGTCGGCGTCCTCGGGACCCACGCCGGTGTCCGTCCCGAACAGGATCCGGTCCTGGTACTTCTCGAAGAAGCGGCGCATCTTCGCCGGATCGTGCCGGCCCATCTCGGGGATGCGCGCGGCGGTGTCGATGTAGAGGTTCGGGTGCTTGTCCAGCATCTGGGCGACGCGCTCGGGATCCTCGGGGTCGTTGCCGAAGTGGACGCCGATGAAGATCGTCTTCGGGTGGCGGGCCACGCGCCGCTCGAACGCGGCATACAGCTGGTCCCACGAGGGCACGGGCTGGCCGTAGAAGCTCCACTCGGGGTGGGCCTGCAGCTCGTCCCAGCGCTCGTTGTCGGGCGTGGCTGGCTGCCAGAACGCCTTGGGATCCCCGACGTGGATGGCGACGGGCATGCCCAGCTTGCCCGCCTGCTCGAACAGCGGATCCAGGCCTGGATCATCGACGGGCAGCAGCGCGCTGCGATCCGGGTTGGGATAGCCCAGGCCCAGTCCCTTGGGGACCTTCAGACCGCGCGCGCCGAGCCGCTTCGACTCGACCAGGTCGGCCGCCATCTTCTTGCCGTAGTCGGGATCGTGCACGACGTGGCGGAAGTCGGCGTTGGCGAACACCAGCAGGCGACCGCCGGTCGCGCCCGCGGCCGCCAGCTGCGTCTCCAGGCCGTGGCGGGGCGGGCCCGGGTACATGCCGCTCAGGTTCACGCCGCCCGCGATCCCCCACCTGTTCATCAGCGTCAGCGCGCGCGGAATCCCGTCGGGCCCGATGTGCATGTGCACATCGATCTTCGGATAGCGCGACGCCGGTGGGGGCTGGCGCGGGCCCGGCGCCGCGTCCTGCGCTGGCGGAGGTTGCGCCGCGGCGGCCTCGCGGGCCTCGTCGTGCCGCGCGACCTCGCCCTGGGGCGCCGGCGAGGCAGCGGGCGCGGCAGGCGCGTCGGCGACGGAGCGGCCGGCACGGCAGCTCGCGGCCGCGCCCACGCACGCCAGCGCCACGAGCGCCGGAAGGCCCAGGACCGTTCCGTTTCTCGTCGGGACGAGCCGCGGCGCCATGGCGGCCTACGGCGTGCTGGGCGGCAGGCGATCGTCGGAAGGAGGAATCGGACGATCCACCTTCGTCTCCTCCACCTTCGGCGGCGAGGTGGGGGCAGCCGCGGCGGGAGCGGCCGGCTTGTCGGCGGCCGTGTCCTTCGCCGGCTCCTTCGGCGCCGCGGCTTCCCCGGGCGCAGCCGGCTTCGCATCGGCGGCCGGACCGATCGCCTTCAGCTTGGCGTTCAGCTTCAAGGTCGGCACGGCGGGCTGTCCCTTGGCCGGCTTCCCCTTCGCCCAGGCCGACGAGGCGCTGATCATCTGCTCGAACGGCTCGTAGCCGTCCTTGTGCACGGACACGAAGTGCGGCGCGCTGACGTCGGCGATGCCGGCGGCCAGCGGCGTCTGCCCGATCACCTGTCCGTCCAGCGAGACGTCGGCGCCCGAAGGCTTGGAGGTGACGCGCAGCTGATGACCGGCCCCGTCGGCGGCCTTGTCGGCCGCCTTGGGCGCCGCCGGGGCTTCCGCCGGCGGCAGGGTGTCGGGAACGCCGGCGGCGACCGCCTTCGCCGAGGCCGCGGCGGCCTCGCTGTCATGGCCGGGGTGGCCGCCCTTCTTCTTTGCGCCCTTGTGCGCGGCCGATGGTTCCGCGATCGCCACCGCCTTCGACGGCGCGGGTGCGGCCGCCGCTCCCGGCTCGGGTTCCGGCTCCTTCGCGGGGGCTGCTTCGGGCGGCGAGGTCGGCGCGGGCGGCGTCGCCGCGGCCGGTGCCGCCGGCGCGGCGGCCGCGGCAGGCGCTGCCTCGGCGGCCTTGTCGCCTTCGCTCGGCTGAGCGGGCGCTGCCGCCGGCTCGCCGGCCGCCGGCGCCGCAGGCGCGGGCGCAGGAGCCGCCGGCGCGATGGCGGTCGCGACATCGCCCGCGGGCGCGGGCGCTGTCGTCGTCCGATGCGTCGAGAAATACTTGAACGCGAACGCACCCGCGCCACCGAGCACCAGCACGATGACCGCGACCACCACGCCCGACCGTTTCCGGGGCGCCTGCGCGCGGACGTCGGTGGCGGCGGCGGCCAGCGCCAGCGCGTCGTTGCGGCGCGACACGTTGACCCTGCCCGAGCTCGCCAGCGGCGCCGCCTCGGGGTCCAGCAACGCGTCGGTCGTCCGGTCGGGCGCCTTCGCCGGCTGCGGCGCCTGATCGCCGATCGGCGGCGTCAGATCCAGTGACTGCTTCTGGCGAGCCGCCAGATCGCTGGCCAGGCTCTGCGCCAGCCCCCCCAGCTTCTCCGGCCCGGGGACGGCGTGCGGTGGTGTGGGCCCGGGAACCGGCGGCGCTGCCAGCTCGGTGGTGTCCGCGTGCGCGTCCGGCGGCGGCTCGGTGGCCAGCGGCTTCTGGGCCGCCGCGCGCGCCGTGATCCGGTTCAGATCGGCGAGCAGGGCTGCCTGATTCGCCGTCTGGGTCGGCTCGTCGGAGGGGCGACTGCCCACGGACGTCGGATCGTCGTCGGCCATCAGGAACGACGGCACGCGTCCCGCGATCTGCGTCGGCTCCTCGTTGATGTCGTCGTCGGGCGCGGCGTCGTGGCGCCCGGAGTCGGCCTGCGGCTCGCGCGGCAACAGGGGACCGCCGCCCAGGCTCTTGCCCGTGGTGGAGATCGTCGACGTGAGGCGAGCGGCAGGCGGCGCGGGAGCGGCGAGCTTCTGCAGGCCCGCGAACGGATTCTTGGTCGTACCGAGCGGCCGGTAGCCGGCGCCGCCCGCGGCCCCGGAGGCGTCAGGGGCCCCCAGCGACGCCAGCGGCTTCATCGCGGCGATCCCCGTGGCCGGCGTCTCTGCCATGTGCGCGCTCGGCGGCGCAGCCGACGGGGATGCCCCGGGGGAACCGGCGGCCGATCCCGACACCGACCCGAGCGCCTTCGCCTCGGCGGGCACGATCAAGATCGACGTGACCGGTCCACCCTTGGGCGGCGGCGGTGCCGTCGGCAACATCGCCCCGGTGACCGGCAACTGGCTGGTGAACGGCGCCGCGCGCGGCCCGCCCCCCGGCCCCTGCGGCTCCAGCGCCGCGAACATGCTCGACGGCCTCCGCACGGCGATGCCGGCGCTGCCGGTGATCGGGCTGATGTTCGCCGCCCCCAGCCCGCTCTTCTCGCGCTTGGCCTTGTCGGCCAGCAACAACTCCAGCACGGCCTGGCTCTCCGGGCTGAGGCGATCGAAGCGGACACCCATTCCCGGCGGGATGTTGGGGCGCGAGGGATCCGGATCCCGGATCCACACCACCGTCCCGTCGCCGGCCATCAGCGGGCCGCCGTTCTGGTACTGAAAATCCAGCTTCAGCTGGGTTCCCACGGCCAGCGGCTCACGCGTGCGGATGAAGATGCCGCCGCGGCTGACGTCCACCGCGTATCGTTCGATGAACTGTTCCAGTGACTCGCTCCGGAACTTGATGCGCAGGTTGACGGGGGAGCGGACTTCTTTGGGCGGGTTCTGATCCATGGCGGAGGGGCTCTCGGTCTCGATAGACCGTTACAATCTTACGCCCCTGGCCGCGAAGACGCGACTTCCAGTTGCCGCGCCGCCGGCCGCGCCGCCCCGTCGAGAAGCTGTTCGGCGAGATGGCGGGACCCGGCGGTCCGGGCGCTGGCGGGCGGCGGCGGATCGCTGGTACGGTCGTCCGGCCGCCCGGGCGGGCGAAGCGGAGACCGTCATGAGCCAATCTTCGAGGCCGGTAGAACGAGCGGGCAGGGCGCTGCCAAACTTTCCGGAAGGCAGGCCGACGAGCGTGCCCCGGCGCCGCGCCGCGCGCATCACGCTGGCCGTCGCGGTCTCCGTGGGGGTCGCCGGTGGCGCGGGGGCCGTTCAGGCGGCCACGCCGCCCCCCTTCCACGCCCGCCACGCGGCGGTCGCCTCCGACAACGCCGAGGCGTCCGCCGCCGGCCTGTCGCTGCTGAAGGCGGGCGGCAACGCCATCGACGCCGCCTGCGCCACGGCCCTGGCCCTGGGCGTCGTCCACCCCTTCGCGTCCGGCATCGGCGGCGGCGGCTTCGCGCTGGTGTACGTGGCCCGGGAACATCGCACCTACGCCTTCGACTTCCGCGAGCGCGCGCCCGCCGGGATCCGCGCCGAGATGTTCCTGAAGGACGGCAAGGCCGACCCGAAGCTGTCCCGCGAGGGAGGCCTGGCCGTGGGCGTCCCCGGGGAGGTGCGCGGCCTGGGCGAGCTGGTCCGCCGCTTCGGCAAGCTGCCGTTCGCCCGTTGCATCGCCCCCGCCGAACGGCTGACCCGCGGCGCGCACGTCTCCTGGCGTCTGGCCGAGGTCGCCGCCGAAAAGCCGCCCGCCGCCGGGGCAGCTCCGGCGCGCGAGCCCATCGTCACCCAGGTGTTCGGCAAGCAGCCCCTGGCCGAGGGCGACGTCTTCCGCCGGCCCGAGCTCGGCCGCACGCTGGCGCGCCTGCGCTCCGCTGGTCCCGCCGCCTTCTACAAGGGGCCGATCGCGGACGCGATCGTGGCGGCGGTCAAGCAGGCGGGCGGCGTGATGAGCGCGGCCGATCTCGCGGGCTACACCGTCACCGAGCGGACGCCGATCGAGGTGATCTACCGGGGCCTCAGCGTGATGGCGATGCCGCCGCCGTCCTCGGGGGGCGCGGCGCTGGCCGAGACGCTGGGCATCCTGTCCGCCCGATACCCCGACGCCGCCGCGCTGGCAAAGCTGGGCGCCGGCTCGTCGGCGTACCTGCAGGTGCTGGCCGAGGCCCTGAAGCACGCCTTCGCCGATCGCGCCCGGCACCTGGGCGACCCCGACTTCGTGACCGTGCCTCTGGACCACCTGCTGGCGCCGACGTACCACGCCGGCCTGGCCAAGCGGATCAAGGACGACGGCGTGCTGCCAGCCGACAAGTACGGCACGCCGGACGCGCCCGCCGACCAGCACCGCGACGGAGGCACGACGCACCTGTCGGTGGTGGACGCCGAAGGGAACGCGGTGGCGCTGACGACGACCGTCAACCTGGGCTTCGGGGCGCATCTGGTGGCGGGGGACACCGGCATCGTGCTGAACGATCAGATGGACGACTTCGCCATGCAGCCGGGCGTGCCCAATGGCTTCGGCCTGATCGGCAGCGCGCAGAACGCGGTCGCCCCGGGAAAGCGCCCGCTGTCGTCGATGACCCCGCTGATCGCGCTGGACGACCAGGGCGTGAAGGTGGTCGCGGGCGCGGCGGGCGGCCCCACCATCATCACGGCGACGCTGCAGGCGTTCCTGAACGTGGTCGACTTCAAGATGGACGCCCAGGCGGCGATCGCGGCGCCCCGCATCCACGACCAGTGGTTCCCCGAGCTTCTGATGGTCGAGCCGCAGATCCCCCGCGACGTCACCGAGGCGCTGACCGCCCGCGGTCAGAAGGTGAAGGAGATCCCTCACGTCGGGGTCGCGAACCTGATCGTGCGTGCGAAAGACGGGTTGGACGCCGCCGCAGAGCCGAGGAGCCCCAGCGCGCCCGCGGGTTACTGAGCCTACCCGGCGCCCGGCCGCCCCCGGAGCCGGTCGCGCTTCCTCTGGGCCTGCCCACGCCGGGTGGGCTCCGCCTCGACTCGAAGATGGTCATCGTGGCAGCGTCGCGACCGGAACTGGTAGCGGCCTTCACGAAGTATCGGCCTAACTCGTCGACCCGCGCCGCGCGCCGCTCGACCGCGATCAAGACCGAGCGCTACGCGGGCCGGCGACCGTTGAATCCCTTTGAATTCCTTGGCCCACACGGCGTGAATTTCAGTGCATACGCCGCGCCGCTGCGACAGCACACCGGCGCGGGGAATCGGCGCGTCCGCGGTCGGTTCGCCGTTGACACTCACCGACGGCGACCCCTACTCTAACGAGCCCTGCCCAGCAGGGCGCTTCGGGGGGGCGAGCATCAAGATGACGAAAGCCGAGTTGATCGCGCGAGTTCACGCCAAGAAGGATCTTCCTCGGGGCCTGACGAAGAAGGCGGTTCAGCAAATCGTCAACGACGTCTTCGTCGAGATGGGCGACTACTTCATCAGCGCCCGGACCGCCCGCGGCGGCGCGAAGTTCACCTACCCGGGATTCGGCACGTTCCTGAAGCGCCGGCGGCCCATGCGCGTGGTGAAGAATCCGCAAACGGGCGCGCCCATTCCCATCCCGTCGCACTTCACGATCAGCTTCTCGCCCAGCGCCGAGCTGAAGTCCCTGATGAACCGGTCGAGCCGGCCCAAGACCGTCGCGGGCGCCAAGTAGTCGGCGCGAACCGACCGGGCAGCAGCGGGCGCCGCCGCGCGGCGGTACAATCGTGATGATGCTGAATCCGCGGCTGGAGCTCTGCGACCTGCACATCCACGTCGGCGGAGCGGTGGCGCCCCACATCCTGTGGTCCATCGCCCACGATCAGGGCTTCAAGCTGCCGGTGTCGACGTACTGGGAGTTTCGCGATCTGGTGACGGCCGCCCCCGATCGCGTGGCCTCGCTGGGTGACTACCTGGCCATCCTGCACCAGTGGACCGAGAAGATTCAGTCGTCGCCGGCCGCCATCGAGCGCTCGATCTACGAGATCATCGGCAAGGAGTTCCGCTCCAGCTCGGTCACCTTGATCGAGCTGCGCTTCAACCCCATGAAGCGCAACCTGGAGGGCGAGCGGGACCTCGACCACATCATCCATGCGGCGCTGCGTGGCATGGACCGCGCCTGCCTGGAGTACGGCGTGCGCGCCGGGTTGATCTTCTGCCTGGCGCGCGAGTTCCCCCTCGCGCTGAACGAGATCCTGGTCAAGAAGGCGGTGAAGTATCGGTCGCGCGGCGTGATCGGCATCGATCTGGCCGGGCCCGAGTCGCACGCGCTGGAGCTGGGCGGTGAGGTCGAGGGCTACCGCGAGCTGTTCCAGCGCGCCCGCGCGGCCGGGCTGGGCACGACGGTTCACACCGGCGAGACGGCGCACACCTCCGTCGCCGGCGTGCTGGCCGTACTGGAGAAGCTGGCCCCCTCGCGCATCGGCCACGGGGTCGCGGCCGCCAAGAGCGAGGAGGCCGTGCGCAAGCTGGCGGAGGCGGGCACCGTGCTGGAGATCTGCCCCAGCTCGAACCTGCGCACGCACGCGGTGGCCGATCTGGACGAACTGGGCGCCGCGCTGCGCACGTTCGACGAGGCGGGCGTGAGGTTCACCATCAACACCGACGGGCCGTACCTGCTGAACACGCACCTGCGGGGAGAGCTGGAGATGTTGATGGACGCCAGCATCCTCACCGAGGCGCAGATCGAGCGATGCATCGCCGTCGCTCAGGCGGCGACGTTCTTGCGGTGAGGACGACCCCGCGGCGCTTCGCGCCGATCTTGCTGGGGACGACGCTGCTGGTCCCGGCGCTGATGCGAAGCGCGGTGGCCGGCGACGGCGCGTTCGCGCCCCCCGACAGCGCCGAGACGCGCCGCGGATGGGCGGTGGCCGACCGGTTCGAGCTGTCCCACCGCTTCATCCTGACGCTGGACGTGGCGAACGCCTTCTCGGCGCAGAATCAGGCGGCGATCAGCCGCGCCGAGGCGCGCGTCGCCAACATCCCGGGCGTACGGCGCGTGATAGGGCCGGGACGCCTGCTCGCCTTCTCCGTCGACCGCGCCGGGGCGGTCACCGCGGCGCCGCTGCGCGGGCGCGGCGACCTGGGGCCCCCGGCGCGCGCGGGGCAACGGCTGCGCGCGGACGCGGCGGCCCGCGCCGAGGCGGCGGTGAAGGCGGAGGCGGCGGAGACCGAGCGGCGGCTGGGCGCCCGGGCCGACGCGACGGGGTGGTTCGTCTCGAACGATGGCTCGTCGGTCCGCCTGCTGATCGACACGGCGGATCCCGCCGGCGTGCACGGCCCGATCGAGGCCGCCGTGGCCGGCTCGGGGCTGGTGCTGCTGGAGGGCAAGGTCGACTCGGCCCCGCTGTGGCCCGATCCCGAGCGCGACGCCCCGGGCTTCGGGCGCCGCGCGCCGCTCGAATGGGCGCTGCTGCTGCTGGCGGTGCCGTTCCTGGCCGTGGCCATCGAGGCGCGGCCGGTCTCGCGGCGGGCCTGGCTATGCGTGCTGGGCGCCGCCCTCACCACGGCGCTGCCGGGCAGCACGGCGCCGGTGGCGGGGCTGCGCTGGTACGCGGTGAAGATCGGCGGCGTCGCGGCGGCGCTGCTGATCGCCGTGCTGCTGGTCGACGCCGGGGTGCGCCGCCTGCGGGGAAAGGAGCGCGCCGCGGTCCCGGGCCGCCGCGCGCCGCTGCCGCTGCTGGTCTTGTCGGTGCTCGCCCTGGCCGGCGCGGCCGTTCAGGCGCGCCACCTGCGGATGGACACGGGGCTGTGGAGTCAGACGCCGCTGTTCTTCGTGGACGTCCGCGCCGAGCTGAGCGAGCCGGTGGTCCTTCGCGAGCTGCGGCGGCTGACCGACCTGCTGCGCGCGCAGCCGGGGATCGACGAGGCCTGGTCGGTCGCCGATCTCTTCGGCGCGGTGCCGCTGCCCGACCTCGGCTGGGAGGGGATACCCTCGGAGCCGCAGGCGACGCGCGCCATCCTGAAGCGGGCCCTAACCGATCCGGCCGTGGCGCTCGAGACCGCTCCCGACCTGCGGGAAGGACTTATCGTCATTCGCGTGGATCCCGAGGCGGGGTTGACGCCGGCGCAGGTCCGCCGCGGGGTGGCCACCTTGCTACGAACGCGGGCGCGTCCGGCGCTGCTGCGCGTGGACGTGACCGACCCTGCGCTCCCCAAGGCGACGCGGGCCCTCGCCCGGGGCATGCTGGCGGAGGGCGCCATCGAACGGGTCCTGAACCTGTGCGATCAGGCGGGGCGCAACCTGGAGCCGCGCCAGCAGGCAGCCATCGAACAGACGCTGCGGCGGGTGGCGCTGGCGCCGCAGCTGGATCGCGCGCAGTACCGGCGCGACGCCGCCCAGGAGATCGAGCGATTCGTCGAGGAGACCGCGGTGGCCGGCCGTCACCTGACGTTGCCCCACGCGGGACAGCGGCAGCGCCTGATCGACACGGTGCTGGCGTCGCCCGACGAACCGATGCTGGCGGACGTGATGAGCGGTCTGGACGAGCTGCCTGGCCCTCGCGTGTCGGCGCGGGACGCGCTCGCGCAGGCGACGGAGCTGAGGCGCCGGCTGATCGCGCTGCGCCAGCGGGCCGTCGTCGCCTGGAACGCCCGCGCCATCCTCTCGAACGCGGATCTGCCGACGGAGGGGGGGCTGCCAGACCAGGTCCGTAACGCTACCCTGGAGGCCATGGGTCCCATCGTGGGCATCCCGGTCGCGCCGGGAACACCGGGGGCGCTTCCGATCGACGCCGCCCTGGCGGGGGGCGTGATCTCGGACGAGGCGCTCTCGGCGCGCTGGCCGCCGCGGTTGCGGCTGGGGCTGCTGGCCGCGGCGGCGGCGTGCGCGCTGCTGCTGGCGGCCCTGGGGGGCCGGCGTGCGCTGCCGTGGGTCCCCGTGGCGCTGGCGCCGGCCGCCATCGTGCTGATCGTGCCCACCGTGCTGGGCGTCGCGACCAGCGCGCTGTTCGCGGCGGTGCTGTCGGGCGCGGTGGGCGGCGGGACCGTCTTCGCGCTCGCGTACGCGCCGGCGCGCGGGGAGGGCACCGAAGGTGGAACGTGAACGCACGCGCGCGGCGCGGACCCGCGCGCCGTGGGCCATTCTGGCGGCCGGTCTGACCGCGACCCTGACCGCGCCCGGCTGCGCCGGTCCCCCGTGGTACCTGGGCGAGCCCCTGGGCGGCAAGCCGGCCATTCCCCCCAGCAGCCAGGCCAAGACGGTGGCCCAGCACCGCGCGGAGGCGGACGACGCGCGCGCGCGCGGCGACCGCGTCGCCGAGATCGCGGCCCTGGACGCGCTGGAGAGGCGCGGCGCGCTTCGCGCCGAGGAAGAGCGGCGCCTGGTTGACCTGCTGGCGCTGCGCGCGCGTGACTGGGCGGCCCTGGGCCGGCCCATCCCGCTGGCCGGCGATCTGCGACACATCATCGCGCTGGCGCCGGCGCGCACGCTGCCGCTGGCGCCGCGACTGCGCGCCGCCGAGCGCGCGGCGGGCGACCTGTGGCTGGGGCTGGGCGAGATCAGCCGCGCCGATGCCGAATATCGCGCCGCCCAGAAGCTGGGCGCGGACTCGATGGACATCCGTTTCCGCGCCGTCTGGGGCGCCTCGGTCGCCGATCTCGACAGCGATGCGCTGCAGAGGGCCCTGGCCCAGCTGCCCGAGCGGGCGCTGGCGCCGTTCTCGAAGCAGTACCTGGACGCCGGCGGAACCGAGCCGCGGCTGTTGCGTCGCGCCTGGAGCGCGGCGCGCACCTACGGTCCGCCCGCCCTGCGCGCCCGGCTGGAGGCGCTGCCGCAGAGTGCCTCGTTCATGGGTGACGAGGCTGTCCCGAAGGCGAACGAACGCGAGGCGCTGTTCCTGGCAGAGGCCGCCAAGCTTCCGCGCCCGACGGCGTTGCCGGCCGACGGCGATCTGCTGTCGACCGGCCCCACGCTGGCGCGCGCGCTGTTGCCGGCGGCGGCGGCCTTTCCCCAGCTGCTGGCCCCGGGGCCCCGCGCGCGCCTGTGGGCCCAGCGCCTGCTGGCCGAGGATCCCACCAGCCCCGACTCGCTGGAGGTCGCGGCGCTGATCGATGCGCGCGCCGGGCGCCTGGGGGGCGCCGAGCAGAAGCTGGCCGATCTGGTCTTCTTCTCCGTCGACCGCGCCACCGGCTACCAGCGGGCCGCCCAGGTCTGGAATCAGGTGGGCGACGTGCGGCGCGAGTGCTGGGCCTGGGACCACGCCACCCGCGTGGCGCCCCTAGACGATCCGCGGTGGTGCAGCCTGCTCGCCTGCGCGCGCCGCGATCCCGGGGGCGTCGATCCGGACGCCGTCGCGGCCCGCATTCGCGAGCAGGCGCCCGCGCTGGCGTGCGATGCGCCCGCCGCGCCGCCGCCCACGGCAGGGACGCCGCCGTCGTTGCCGCCCGACGCCGGCGCGGCCGACCAGCGCCCCTGAGCCGGGCCGTTCAGTGCCGGCGCTCTTCGAACCCGATCAGCGTGTGTTTCATGCGCTCGAACAGCGCGTGCGTGGCGGCGTCGTCGACCAGGTTCTTCTTCTCGCCCGGATCGGCGCCCAGGTCGTACAGCTCGTAGCGCCGCTCGGTGATGCGGTGGATCAGCTTCTTGTCGCCGTCGAGCAGCATCGTCGCGTGGTGGGGCCACGCGGTGGCCGGCATCAGCTCGGAGAAGATGGGGCGGGGTGACAGCTTCTCACCGGCCAGCGCGGGCAACAGGCTGCGCCCCCGGAACGACTTCGGGACGGGCGCCCCCACCAGGTCAACCAGCGTGGGCGCCACGTCGATCGCGGCGACCGCGTCCTCGTTCACCACGGGCGCGCGGCCGGGGACGGCGATGATCAGCGGGATGCGCAGCTGCTCGTCGTACAGATCGGTCCCGTGGAACATGGCCTTGTGCTCGGCCCACGCCTCGCCGTGGTCGGCCATCACGACGACCGCGGTGTTCTTCGCCAGCCCCAGCGTGTCCAGCGCCTTCAGCACCTTGCCCACCCACAGGCCGACGAAGGCGATCTCGTAGTCGTACTTCTCCATCAGCCCGGGCACCCCCGTGGCGCCGCTGGTGGGGAACTCCTTGTGGGTCATGTAGCTCGAGTGCGGCTCGAACAGGTGGGTCCACAGCACGAACCGCTCGTGGCTGGCCGCCGCCTTCTTCAGGTGGGCCAGCACGCGCGGCACGATGCGCGGCGACGCCGAATCCTTGTTCGACTCCGCGATGGTTCCGGCGCCATCGTTCGTCCAGTCCTTGAAGCCCTTGCTGATGCCGCGATCGCTGGTGAAGTAGAAGTGCGAGAACACGCCGATGGGCTCCAGCCCGGCGGCGCGCAGGTCCTCGAAGAACGTGTGATTCGACGGCAGCAGGTCGGGGTAATTGACGTGGGGCTTATCCCAGCGCACGCCTGACGGCGGCTGGCTGGTCAGGATGGCGGGGAACGAGCGCGGCGTGTTCGGCGCCTGCGCCCATACCCGGCGGAAGTAAGTGCCCCGGTGCGCCAGCGCATCCAGGTTCGGCGTCAGCGACTTGCCGGCGGGTCGCCCGTAGCCGGCCACGCCCAGCCGATCGCCCCGCAGGGCATCGATGGTGATGATCAGGATGTTGCCCTTGAACGCGCCGGAGGTGCCCGGCTTCGTCGCGGCCGGGCCGGGCTTCTCGGGGGCCGCCTTCGTCCCGTGCTGGGCGTCGGGCGGCGGCGTCTCTTCGCCCGCCGTCTCGTCGGTCTCGTCCTCGGCCGTGGCGACGGCGTCGCCGCCTTCACAGTTCTCGTCGATGCCGTTGCCGGGCACGTCCTCGGCGCCCGGGTACACGTCCGCGCGGTGATCGTCGCAGTCGCCACCGCCGAAGCGCGCCGAGAAGCCGTCACCGTCGCCGTCCGTCAACGCGCGCGCCACCCGCAGCCCGAACCGCAGCCCCAGCGACCCTTGCTCGGCGGCGGCGAACGCCGGCGACTTCTCGTCCAGCCGGGCCGCGACACCAAACGCGATGAAGATGGCCAGCACCAGCAGGTGCGACACCCATACGGAAGGGATCCGGGTGGCCAGGCGCCGCCCCGGCGCCGAGCGATACCAGAACAGGCCGTGCCCGACGCCGAACACCACCACCAGCGCCAGCGCCACGAACGGCGACAGGTCCAGCACGCGCCAGTCGGCGCGCGAGAAGGCTGCCACCGCGGCCAGCACGCCGGCCACCGTGCCCGCCACCAGCAGCAGTCCCGTGGCACCGAGGCGCGCCGGGCGCGGCAAGCGGGGCACGACGTGGGCACGCACCGGTCCGAACAGCCCCACGGCGACGGCGGCGGCGGGCAGGGCGGAGATCAGGACCAGGCCCGCCGAGGCGATCGTCGCGAGCCTGTCGCTCTGCATGGGACGGACGAGCAACTTCTGGCCGGCGGCCGCGCCGATGGCGGCGACCAGCGTGGCCACCGCGCCCGAGAGCAGGCCGGCCGCGGCGGTCTGGTCCACGTCCGGATCGCGAACCAGGCTGCCCGGTCCGCCGGGGATGGCCCCCAGCACCCCGGCGGCGAGCAAGCCGATCACGCAGGCCGCCAGCAGCCCGGCCGCGCCGTAGAGCCCCATCGACAGCAGGAACACGCCGGGACCGCCACCGGCGCCGGGCGCTCTGACCAGCGTCGCGAGGACGTCCGCCACGCCGGCGCCCAGGAATCCGGCGAGCACGGACGCGGCGATGGGACCCAGACGAGAGAAGCGCAGGCGGCCGATCATCGAACGGTCATCGCGGCGTCTGCGTGGGCGGGGACACCCGCGGTCGCGTCGACGGCAGCGGCGGCGTCGACGCCCGCGGCGGGGCAAAACCGGTCAGAACGGCAGGGACGGAACGACGGAGCGGGCACCGGACATTGCAGCTACCACGCCCCTGATCCCGAAACAACAAAAGTGGCGGAACAGCGCCGGATTGTTGACGGAAGGCCCAGGGCAGGATAACTCGGTCGACCTTGAAGAAGCTCGCGACGAAGAACCTGGGGTGGCTGACCCTCCTCTTTGTTTCCGGCTGCCACAGGGCCACGGCGTCGCCGCTCACGGTCGCCGAGAACGAGCCGCCGCCGCCGAAACAGCCCGCCGCCAGCCAGCCGGCCGCCGAGCCGACGCGCGTGGCGATGGACCTGATGAACAACCGCGTCCATGCCTCGTCGTACCGGGAGGGGCACCTGCTGGTGGACGCCGCCAGCCTCGACTTCCTGAAGTACACGGACGGCGGCTGGAAGACCTCCTGGTGGCTCGACGAGAAGGATCAGGGCAAGCCGGCGGCGCTGGTGGCGGGACTCTCCGCGCAGGTCTACCTGCCCGTCGACACCGACGGCGACGGCGACGCGGGGGCGACCGTGGGCGACAGCACGCTGGCCTTCACCGTGCGCAGCCTGGCCCCCAAGCAGCGCGTGTCGATCTTCGTGAACGACAAGGCGATGGGGAACCTGGACATCGAGACGAAGCCGAAGCGTTACCAGGTGAACATCCCGGCCGCCGCGCTGAAGGCGGGCGAGAACCGCGTGCGATTCACGTTTCGCTCCGCCAGCGGCAGCGCCGGCCACCGCAGCGCCGCCGCGTTCACCGACATCACGCTGGGGCCGGCCGGCGCGTCGCTGCCGGACCCGGTCGGCGCCCTCTCGCGCGAGGTCACGGCGGGCGGCGCCAAGCGACGCGCCATCGGCATCGCGGGCAAGTCGTCGCGGCTGTCGTACTTCCTGCAGCTCCCGGAGGGCGCCAGCCTGGCCCTGTCCCACGCGGCCCAGGACGCCGCCGCGCACGCGCACGCCATCGTCCGCGTCGCCGTCGACGGACAGAAGCCGCGGGTGCTGCTGGACGCAGTCAGCGACACGAAGTGGACCGATGCCACGCTGCCGCTGGGCGC
>Ga0105240_10005956_pt1 | contig 18039 bp, 13 predicted proteins | sample KBSC54metaG_FD_80426 | JGI IMG/M metagenome (GOLD analysis project Ga0105240, IMG submission 80426) | Corn rhizosphere microbial communities from Kellogg Biological Station, Michigan, USA - KBS C5-4 metaG | ecosystem: Host-associated > Plants > Roots > Rhizosphere > Soil | place: Michigan, USA...
CTTGGCCTCGGCGACAAGGTGCTGCTCATTCCCGGCCATTGCGATCCGACGGTCAATCTGCACGACTGGTATGTCGCGGTACGCAACGGGCGCGTCGAGGCGCTGTGGCCGATCACCGCGCGCGGGGCGAGCAGCTGACGTAGTTCCCGGCAGTCAACCAACGATAGCTCGAGGAGGCGGGACATGAACGACGACGCATTGAACGACGGCAAGCGCGACTTCCTGAAGGGTGCGGCCATGCTGGGCGTGGCGTCCGGCGTGCTCGGGGCGATGGCGCCCGGCCAGGCGATGGCGCAGATGCTCGAGACCGGCATTCGCGAGGACTCGAGCCTGGCAAAGATCCGCAAGGCGGGCACGATGCGCGTCGGCTATTCGCAGACCGGTCCCTGGTTCTACAAGGATGCGAAGAGCGGCGAGCTCGGCGGTATCTACAAGGACGCGGTCGACCGGCTCGCGAAGGAGATGGAAATCAAGGTCGAGTACAAGGAGGTCACGTTCCAGAACGCGACCGTCGGACTGCGACGCAACGATTACGAGCTCTACGGCTCGTCGCTCACCTACACGATGGCGCGCGCGCTGGTCGCCGACTACATCGGTCCGCTGTGGTCCAAGGGCAGCCTGCTGATGATCCGCAAGGACAGTGCAGCGCGCTTCAAGACGCTGGCCGATTTCAACGATCCGGGCGTCACGTTCTCGGTGACCGCGGGTGGCAGCGAGGAGCCGCGCATCCCGATCCTGTTTCCCAAGGCGAAGCTCATCACGACCACGGGACAGATCGTGCTCGGCGCCGAGCCGGTGCGCGCCAGGAAGGCCGACGTCTGGATGAGCGGCGACAGCGACGTGCTCCTCTTCGCGAAGCGCAACGCCGACTGGGCGATGGCGTTCGATCCCGAGCACCCGATCGACAAGCGTCCCAATACCTGGGCGGTGCGGTACGGTGACTACGAATGGAAGCACTTCCTCGACTTCTTCGCCACGTTCATGACCGTCAACGGCGAGATGCAGCGTCTTTTCGAGAAGCACATGGCCGTCATCGGCAAGTGACGCGACGATGATCGTCGACTGCCACGCGCACGTGTTCCAGGAATGGGAAGGCGCGTGCGGTCACCCGTCGGCCGCCATTCACCTCAAGTATCTGCAGAAGGTGGTCACGCGGCCGGCGGCGCGCGCGTTCCGTGCGCGCGACGGCAAGGAGATCAGGCCGACGATGCTGTTCCGGCCCGGTGAGAACACGTGGGCCGGCCTCACGGACGTCGACTTTCGCGTGGGCCGCTTCGGCGCGCTTTGCTTCACGCACGAAGGCGAGGATTACTACGTCCAATACCAGCCGGTCGGGATGCAGCACATCGTCTGCCCGCCGGAGCTCATGCTCGCGCAGATGACCAATGGCGGGGTCGACCACTGTGTGCTGCAGGCAGGCGGCGGCTACGGCGCGATGAACGGCTACAACGCCTTTGCGCAGCACCAGTACCCGGCGAAGTTCACGGGCCTGCTGCATGTCGACGAGGCGACTGCCGATTCGGAGGCCACGCTTGCCGAAGTCGATCGCGCAGCCGGCGTGCTTGGCCTGAAGGGCCTCTACTACGCGCAGGATTTTTCTCGCCACGGCTACGAGCGCAACGTCGACCACGACGCTTTCCGGCCGTTCTGGGACCGTATCGTGGCGCGGAAGCTCCCCGTGTTCATCGAACTTTCGTCGACGCCCAGCTACGATCGCGCCGGCTATCTTTGCAACCTGCGCGCGCTCGACGCGCTTCTTGAACGATACCCGGCGCATCCGTTCGTGCTCGTGATGGGTCCGCCGGCGGCGTACTTCGCGACCTCCGGCGCATGGGAATTTCCCGACGACGTGCTCGCGACGTACCAGCGCGACAATTGCTGGATCGAGGTGATGTTCCCGATCACCTGGGGCGGCGTCTGGGATTATCCGTACCCCGAAGCGCAGGCGCTGATCCGCGGCATGCGCGATCTGTTGGGCGCGTCGAAGCTCTGCTGGGGCTCCGACATGCCGAACGTGGAGCGCTTTTGCACCTATCGCCAGTGCGTCGATTACGTGCGCCGCTACTGCCCGTTCCTGTCGGCCTCCGAGAAGGAGGCCATTCTCGGGCGCAACACCGCCGCACTGCTCGGCCTCGACGCTTGACGGCGGGTGCGGCGTCGATGCGAACACGGATCGGTATCGACATCGGCGGCACGTTCACGGATCTCGTCGTGCTCGACGAGACCGGCAGCGTCCATCGGGCCAAAGTGCTGTCAACGCCGAAGGACTACAGCAACGGCATTGCGCGCGGGCTCGAGGCGCTCATGGCGAAGGCCGGTCTCGACGTCTCGCGCATTACGCAGATCATGCACGGGACGACGATCGCCACCAATGCGCTCCTCGAAGGCAAGGGTGCGAAGGTCGCGCTGATCACGACCGCCGGGTTTCGTGACGTGCTGGAAATCAGGCGGCTGCGCATGCCGGTGCTCTACGACATCCGCTTCCGGAAACCGCCGGCACTCGTGTCCCGGCACTTGCGCTTCGAAGTTCCCGAGCGCATCGACAGCCAGGGGCGCATCGAGCGCGAACTCGACGAGGTCGCGGCACGCGAGATGATCGAGCGCATCCTTGCCGCCGGAGTCGACACGATCGCCATCTGCCTCATCAACGCCTACGCCAGCGGCGTGCACGAAGCGCGGCTGCGCGAGATCATCCACGCGCGCGCCCCCGGCATCCCGGTGTCGATCTCGAGCGAGCTCGTGCCCGAGATACGCGAATACGAGCGAACCAGTACGACGGTCGTCAACTGCTATGTGCTGCCACTCGTGCGCAGCTACCTCGAAGGCCTCGACGCGCAACTATCGACGCGCGGCATCGGCAAGAAGCTCACGATCATGCAGTCGAGCGGCGGCGCGATGAGCGCGGCCGCCGCCGCCGAGCGCCCGATGTACATCATCGAATCGGGACCCGCGGCGGGTGTCGTCGGTGCGGCGGAGCTTGCGCGACGTCTCGGCAATGCGAGTCTCCTCAGCTTCGACATGGGAGGCACGACCGCCAAGGCGGCGCTGGTGGAGTCCGGACGGTTCCTGCGCGTCAACTCGTTCGAGGTCGGCGGCGGCATCAATATCGCCGGGCGGCTGCTCTCGGGCGGCGGTTATCACGTCAGCGCGCCCGCGATCGATATCGCGGAGGTGGGCGCAGGCGGCGGCAGCATCGCGCGGATCGATGCCGGCGGCGGCCTCCTGGTGGGTCCCGAGAGTGCGGGTGCGGATCCGGGCCCGGCGTGCTACGGCCGCGGCGGCGCCATGCCGACCGTCACCGACGCGAACCTCGTGCTGGGCTTCATCAATCCACGCGCGCTCGCAGGCGGCGGCCTGCCGCTCCGGCGCGAAGCTGCGAAGGCGGCGCTGGAAACGAATGTCGCGCGTCTGCTCGGCCTCGACCTCCATGCGGCCGCATGGGGCGTGCACCGGGTGGCGAATGCGACCATGGCGCGGGCGCTGCGCGCAGTATCCACGGAGCGCGGCCATGATCCGCGCGATCTCTTCATGCTCGCCTTCGGCGGCAACGGACCGGTGCACGCTGCGACGCTTGCGCGCCTCCTCGGCATCCGCAGGATCCTCGTGCCTCCGGGCCCAGGCGTCTTCAGCGCGCTCGGCATGCTGTTTCCCGACATCGAGCACCATTACGTGCGCACGCACAAGCGCCGGCTCAGCGAGCTCGATGATGCATTCGCGCTCGACACGGCCTTTGGCGCATTGATGGAAACGGGGAGGGCGGCGCTGCACGACGAGGGTGTCGACAGCAGCCGGCATCATTTCGAGCGACTGCTGGACCTGCGCTACGTCGGCGCGAATTCCGAGTTGACGCTTGCATTTCCGCCGCCCGGAGAGCGCGATCCCATTGCTTGGCTGGGCGAGACGTTCGGGACCGCACACGTGCGTCATTACGGCTACCGCTCGGATGACGAAGCGATCGAAATTGTCAACGTGCGGGTGATCGCCCGCGCCTCGATGTGCGAGAGCCTGCCGGATCGCCTCTCGATGTCCGCCGACATGCATGCCGGCGGTGTGCGCGACGTCTATTTCGGCCCGCAGCTCGGACTCGTCTCGACACCGGTCGTCGCGCGCGACGATCTTGGCGAATGGCAGGCGGGACCCTTGCTCGTCGAGGAGTTCGACAGCACGACCGTCGTGCCTCCCGACGGCCGTGCGCGTCGGATCGCGTGGGACACGCTCGAAATCGAGCTTGAGTGAAGCGATGAGCCTGCTCGTCGATGTACCCCGCAGGATCGCCTCGCCCGGCGACGCCGGCGTGCGCGATCCCTTTGCGCTGGAGCTCGTCAAGAACGCACTGGTGGCGCTCGCCGACGAGATGGCCCTCACGATCCATCGCACCGCGCGCTCGTTCGTCGTCAAGGAGGCGCTCGACTTCTCGACGGCGCTGTTCCTCGCCGATGGCGAGCTCATCGCACAGGGCACGTGCCTGCCGTTTCATCTCGGTGCCATGCCATTCGCCGTCCGCGCAATCTTGAAGCAGTACGGCGGAGAAATGCAACCGGGCGACCTCTACATCACGAACGATCCCTACGACGGCAGCACGCACCTTCCCGACATCGTGCTGGTGAAGCCGATCTTCCTCGACTGCAAGCTCATCGGATACTCGGTCGCGCTCGCGCACATGACCGACATCGGCGGCCGCATGCCCGGCGGCAACGCTAGCGACTCGACCGAGCTGTATCAGGAGGGCTTGCGGATTCCGCCCGGCCGCCTCTGGCGCGCCGGCGAGCCCGAGGAATTCATGTTCCGGCTCATCGCCCGCAACGTGCGCGTTCCGGACAAGGTGCTGGGCGATATCCGCTCGCTGATCGCCGCGTGCGCCGTCGGCGAGCGCGAATTCGTCCACCTCGCACAGCGTCAGGGTGCTGACCGGTTCGAGCAATGCTGCCGCGAGCTGCTCGACTACACCGAGCGGTTCACGCGCCGCGAGATCGCGAAGCTGCCGAAGGGTACGTGGCACTTCGTCGATCATCTCGACAACGACGGCATCGACCCCGATCCGATCCGCATCGAGGCGACCGTCACGATCGCCGGCGACGAGATGACGATCGACCTCACCGGCTCCGCGCCGCAGGTGCGCGGCGCGATCAATTGCGTGTATCCGTTCACGCTCTCGACCGCGCTCGCCTGCGTGCGCTCGATCCTCGACCTTTCGATCCCCAACAACGCCGGCTACTTCCGCCCGATCCATGTCATTGCGCCGGAGGGCACGGTGGTCAATCCTCGGCCGCCGGCCGCGGTGGCGGCACGCGGGATCACCGGCATTCGGATCGCGGACACGATCTTCGGCGCGCTCGCGCAGGCCGTGCCGGACCTCGTGCCGGCGTGCGGCGCGAACGCGCCCGATGTCGGCATTTCCTTCGGCGGTGCGGCCGCCGACGGCACGCCGTTCGTCTATCTCGAGTTCCTCGTCGGATCGTGGGGCGGCGGACCGGATCGTGACGGCATGGATGCGTGCACGGGAACGCTGGTCAATTATTCCAACACGCCGTGCGAGATGATCGAGGCCGATCAGCCACTTGCGGTGCAGCGTTATTCGTTCGTGCCGGACAGCGGTGGTCCGGGCCGTTATCGTGGCGGCCTCGCGATCGAACGTCACGTGCGCTTTCGTACCAACAACGCCACGTTGCAAATCCGATCCGACCGTCGCGACCATCCGCCGTACGGTCTTAAGGGCGGACTTCCCGGAGCCCCTTCCGACGTGCGCATCCGGCGCGCCGATGGTCGCGACGAGCCCTGTCCGGCGAAATTCCTGACCACGGTGAACGACGGCGACGTCCTGCAGGTGCGGCTCGCGGGAGGCGGCGGCCACGGCAATCCGCTCGAGCGCGATCCCGCCGCGGTGCTTGCCGACGTGCTCGAGGAGAAGATGTCGGTCGAGCACGCGCGCGACGTGTATGGCGTCGTGTTCAGCGGGAGTCCACCCGATATTGACCTCGTTGCTACTTCCCGGACGCGGGCAGCCCGGTCGTCCGCGTCGCGCGGTGAATATTCTCGTGACCAGGCGATCTCGGCACCGGAGGACCGCTTCATCCAGGCCAACGGGAAATCCGCGATTCCATGATCACGAGCAACTGCTTCAAACAGATCTCTTCATTCCCGTCTAGAATGCTTGACGCGAACGGGACGTTCGACCCAGGTCCCATGTGATTTTCAAGCCTCGTGACAGATACCGATTCCCCGCGTAGCCACCACGACATGGGCGGCCTGCCCGCTGGAGCGATCGAGCGGACCGAGCACGACTACGCACTTTGGGAGAAGCGCGTGGATGCGCTGATGATGCTGCTCTCAAGCAAGGACCGACGGCTGCTCAGCGTGGATGAACTACGGCGCAATATCGAGAGCCTCGGCGCTGATGCCTACGACAAGATGACCTATTACGAGCGCTGGATTTACGCGATCACCCAGACGCTCATCCAGCGCGGCGTGATCACCGTGGATGAACTCGGCCGCAAGATCAAAGTCGTCCGGGACCGCGAAGAGCAACGTGGCTGACGCAGTAGCCCCGCGGTTCCATGTCGGCGACCGCGTCACGGTACGCGCGGCGTACCCGATCGGCCATGTGCGCACGCCATCTTATGTCCGCGGCAAGCACGGGGTAATCGAGCGCCTGTGCGGCACCTATCCCAACCCCGAGGAGCTAGCCTACGCGAGGCCGGGGTTGCCGAAGTTGCCGCTGTATCGGGTACGCTTTCTGCAGCGCGACGTGTGGCCCGACTATACCGGCCAGCCTGCGGACGTAGTCGAGGTGGAGATCTATCAGCATTGGCTGGAGACCGAGGGGCAAGCACGATGAGCCACGAGCACGAGCATGCCAAGGAACCTCTGCACGTTCATCGCAATCCGCCGCGCCCGGACCAGGACGACACGCTCACCTACTACCGTGCCATGGAAGCGGCGGTGCGCGAGCTACTGATCGACAAAGGCGTAATCACCGCCGAGGACGTACGTCGCCAGGTGGAGGACCTGGACGGCCGCAACGCTGGCCGGGGCGCGCAAATGGTCGCTCGCGCGTGGCTCGACCCGGCGTACAAGGAACGCATGCTCGCCGATGGCGCCGAAGCCGCCGAGGAAATCGGTTTCGACGTTGGGCCGCTCAAGCTGATCGTTGTGGAAAACACTCCAGGCGTACACAACGTGATCGTCTGCACGCTCTGTTCATGCTATCCACGCATGCTGCTCGGTCTGCCGCCGGATTGGTACAAGAGCCGCAACTATCGTTCGCGCGTGGTGCGCGAGCCCCGTCGCGTGCTTGCCGAGTTCGGGACTGTGATCCCCGATGACGTGCAGATCCGAGTGCACGACAGCACCGCCGATATGCGCTACCTCGTCGCACCTATGCGTCCGGAGGGCACCGAAAACTGGAGCGAAGCCGAACTGGCGCGGCTGGTAACGCGCGACAGCATGATCGGCGTCGCATTGGCAGATCGTGCGTCGCGGTAAGTTCCAATTGCATTGCTCGTGACATCGACCGCGCACGGAGGCGTCGTACAGGCGAGCGCTGGCGATGGATAGTCCAATCACGATGGTCGAGGCAAGCGTCCCGACGCAACCACTCGTTTCGCTTGCGGCTAGAATCAGGATGCTTTGCGATGCAGCTCGATCCCAGTCGTTTTGCGCGTGTACGTCGTTGCGTCGCAAGTGACCGCCAGACGCACCGCCTTGCGCTCGACGCGCAGCTCACCGACGGCACCGGCGTGCCGGCCCTCCTCGAGACCTATGGTGATGGCGTTTTCCGCTTGCGGCTCGGCGCAACGACGCTCCCCGATTACGGCCTTGTGCTCGCCAAAGCGCAACCTATCGACGCTTCAATCGATGACGAGGGCCGCATGCGGATCGTCGCGGGATCGACCGCGCTCGTGCTCGAACAGGATCCGCTGCGCATGGTGCTGGAACGTGCAGGAACACGCGTCCTCGTCTCGGTCACTGATCAGCACTTCCGCGGCTGGACGAGACTGCCAAGCTTCGGCCGAGACGAAGAGCGCTGGATTGCATCGTTCGCGCTCGCATCGGGAGAGCCGGTCTACGGACTGGGCGAGAAGTTTTCCTCGCTGAATCGTCGCGGCCAGCTCCTGCACTCGCACGTCGTGGACGCGTTGGGCGTCAACACCGAGCTGTCGTACAAGAATTCGCCGTTCTGCTGGAGTCCCGAAGGATGGGGCATATTCGTCAATACGGTGGGTCGCGTCAGTCACGGCGTGGGTTATCCGGAATGGTCGCATCGCGCCTACGCAGCCGTGATCGAGGACGAGGCCCTCGACTTGTTCTTCCTCGTGGCCGATTCGCCAGGCGCGTTATTGTCACGTTACACGATGCTCACCGGACGGGCGCCGGAAGTGCCGAACTGGGGGCTCGGACTGTGGGTCTCCAAAGCGTACTACAAGACGCCTGGCGAGGCGATCGAGGCCGCTCGACTCCTGCGCGAGCATCGCATCGGTTGCGACGTGCTCACGCTGGATGGCCGAGCGGCCTGGGACGTGCGCACGCGTTTCGATTTCCGCTGGGACGCGAGCCGCTATCCCGATCCGCCGGCTGCGCTGGCGAAGATTCGCGAGTTCGGCCTGCGCATCTGCGTATGGCTCTATCCGTACGTATCAATTCACAGTTCCCGGTACGCGGAGCTCGCACGGCGCGGATACTTCCTGAAGAAGCGCGACGGCAGCAATGCGCCGTACGTGTTCGACTGGGACGTGGATCCGGCGACTTCGCCTTTTGGCAGCGTGCTCACGCCTCTGCCGCCGTCCTCGATCATCGATTTCACCAATCCGGAAGCGTACGCATTCTGGCGCGACGAGCACAAAGCGTTGTTCGACGCCGGCATCGACGCCATCAAAGTGGATTTCGGCGAGCAGGTCCCGGACGACTGTGTCGCGTGGAACGGCGATTCGGGACGGCGGCTTCACAACGTGTATTCGCTGCTCTACAGCCGCTGTGAATTCGAGGCCACGGCGCGCTACGGCCGCGGACCGCCGATGGTCTGGGGCCGTGCCAACTGGACCGGCGCGCAGCGCTATCCGATGCAGTGGGGCGGCGACCCGCAATCGGATTGGGAAGGCATGTGTGCGTCCATTCGTGGCGGGCTGGCGTGGGGACTGACCGGGGTGCCGTTCTACGCCACGGACATCGGTGGCTTTTACGCGGCAGAGCAGCCGGATGCAGAGCTGTATTTGCGCTGGCTGCAATGGAGCGTGTTCTCGTCCCACATGCGCGTCCACGGCATCGGGGCGCGGGAACCGTGGGCGTTTGGCTCCGAGGCGTTGACGATCGCCAGGGGCTGGATCGATTTCCGCTATCGCCTGCTGCCGTACCTGAAAGCGCTCTGCGACGAAGCGTCGGCGTCAGGCTTGCCGGTGATGCGCGCAATGGTGCTCGCGTTTCCAGACGATCGACTGGCCTGGCCGTTCGAGGAGCAGTTCATGTGCGGCGACTGCCTGTTGATCGCGCCCGTGAAGCGACCGGGCGGGGCGGTCGATCTCTATCTTCCGCGCGGTGACGATTGGATCGACCTCAATACGGGCGCGCGATATGCTGGTGGAACCATGCAACGGCAAGAGGTCGGCCTCGACAGGCTGCCCTGGTTCGGTCGCGTGGGTCATGTATTGCCGTTGGGACCGGTGCTCGATCGCGCGGACGCGATGAATGTCGCGGCGCCGCTGAACGAAGCGTGGGCGTTCGGCGCAACGGAGGTCGCGCGCGAGGGACTCCCGCAATTGCGCTTCACGCTGGCGGATGGACGCTATCGCGTCGAATTGGCGGGCGGAAAAGTGCGGCAATGGTAAGTTCGCGCTGCGCACACGATGGTCAACGCGACGGCAGCGGCGCTAGAATTTGCCAAGGCTGGGCAGGGGCTCCTAAGGTTCGAGGAACTGTTACGGTGAGCACGTTCGTTCGTCGACGGACGCTGAAGGAGGTTGCGATGATGTTTGCCCACGCACGAGCGTGCGCCTTCCTGGGCGCAGCGCTGACAGGCGCATTTGCCGTCCATGCGAGCGCCGCGGAGATCAGAGTCGCCTGTTACTCGGACGGTAACGAGTGCGAGGTCACGCAGGAGCTCGCGAAGCGTTTCGAGACGCAGAACCCCGACGTCAGGATTGCGATCGACAAGGTGCCCTACAAGGCCATTACCGAGCAGCTTCCGGTGCAGCTCGCTGCGGGCGAAGGCCCCGACATTGCGCGCGTGACCGATCTCGGAGGCTTGTCGAAGTACTATCTCGACATCACGCCGTACGTGAAGGACCCGAAGTACTGGGAAGCGAATTTCGGCCAGACGCTGAAGTGGCTGCGGCCCACGCCGACCGACAAGGGCATTTACGGCATGATGACGCAACTCACCGTCACCGGGCCGTTCGTCAACAAGACGCTGTTCGAGCAGGCGAAGGTGCCGCTGCCTGGCGCCAACGCAACCTGGGACGACTGGGCTGCCGCCACGCGCAAGGTCGCCAAGGCCACGGAGGTGCCGTTCGCGATGGCGTTCGACCGTAGCGGCCATCGCTTTGCCGGCGTCGCAATCAGTCAGGGTGCGAAGATCTTCGACGCCAAGGGAAACCTCACGATCGACGACGGCTTCAAGGCGACGGCGAAGAGGTTCTACGATTGGAACCGCGACGCCACGATGCCCAAGGAGATCTGGGGTGGTGTCGGCGGCTCGAGCTACCGCGACGCGTTCGAGGAATTCGCCAACGCGCGCGTCGTGTTGTACCTGTCCGGGAGCTGGCAGATCAACCGGATGGACAAGCAGATCGGCACGAATTTCGACTGGATCGCGGTGCCGAATCCGTGCGGTCCCGCCGCCTGCACAGGCGTGCCCGGTGGCGCGGCGTTCGTCGCGTTGAAGCGCACGAAGAACCCGAAGGACGTGGGCCGGTTCCTCGACTTTCTGGCAAGCGAACCGGTTTATGCCGAATACATGGCCAAGACCGAGAACATTCCCGCGCATGCCGGGCTCTCGAAGAAAGGCATCGATTACAAGGTCTCGCCGCAGGCCAACGCGGCGCTCAAGGTATTCGTGGGCGATGTCGCGAAGCTGTCCCCGATTGCCTATGAAATTCAGGGCTACAAGTACAACCGCGCGCTGTTCAACTCCACCACGACGCGCCTCGGCCAGGCCATTGCCGGAGAAATGAGTCTCGACGATGCTGTGAAGCGGATCGCCGCCGACATCGATGAGCAGGTGAAGGCGGCCGGCAAATAGCGGGAGACTCAGAGCGGTAACAAAGATCGGCGCAGGCGCGATGCTCGCTTCGTCTCGCCTTCCATTGCGCGCGCTCGCCGTGGCGATCGCCACCGTCGCGCTGAACGCCGTCGAACTGCCGATGCGTGCGCTGCAGCGCCTGCTTGGCGTGCCGCGCATCGGGTGGGTGTTCGTTACGCCCAATCTCGTCGTGCTCGGCCTTTTCACGTTCCTGCCGATCGTCATCGATTTCTACTATGCATTCACCGGCGGCGTGCAACTCGATCTCCGCGCGCGGCCTTTTACCGGATGGGAGAACCTGCAGACGCTGTTCGAATGCGGCAGCTATCTGGATCCGTCGACCTGCCGAAAGGATCTGTTCTGGCGCGCGGTGCACAACACGGCGTGGTTCGCCCTGCTTCAGGTCGGATTGATGGTTGTCTTGAGCCTCGTCACCGCGCTGGTGCTCAACCGCAAGATTCTCGGGCGCGGGTTCTTCCGTGGTGTCTTCTTCTATCCGGTGCTGCTCTCGCCAGTCGTGGTCGCGCTGATCTGGAAGTGGATCCTGCAGCGGGAAGGTTTGCTCAACGCGATGCTGCATAGCGCGGGAATCGCCGGTCCCGTGTGGCTGAACGAACCAGGCTGGGCTTTCTCCTGGAGCGTGTTCGTCAGCATCTGGGCGCACATGGGGTTCTACACGCTGATCCTGCTCGCCGGGCTGCAGGCCATTCCCGCCGACCTGTACGAGGCCGCCGAGATGGACAGTGCATCGCCGTGGCGCCGTTTCTATCGGATCACGCTGCCGCTGCTGATGCCGAACCTTCTGGTCGTGCTGGTGCTTGCGGTGATTCGCGCTGTGCAGATGTTCGACGAAATCTTCGTGCTGACCGGCGGTGGACCGGGATCGGCGACACTGTTCATCGTGCAGTTCATCTACCAGACGGCCTTCGCCGAGTCGATCCGACTCTATGGACTCGCCGCCGCTGCATCGCTGGTGCTTGCGACGACGCTGCTGGCTCTCACCGTGGTGCAGCTACGGATATCGAGGCAGGGCCTGAGCGGCAAGGCGGGGCGCGACGATGGTTGATCTCGTCCGGATGCTGGCAGGAACGCGCGGCCATCGGCGCCTGGACTGGACCGATTGGCTGTCCTACGCGTATCTGTTGCTCGGGCTGGTGCTGATGTTCGGCCCGGTGCTGTGGCTCGTGCTTTCGTCCTTCAAGAGCGCCGCGGCGCTCAACGAGTTTCCGCCGCGGCTTCTGCCGTACGGTCAGGCCAGTGTCACCGTGCCTGGTCACCCGGGGCCGCTCCCGCTGTTTCGCGTGAAGCTGCCGGACGGCTCGACGCGCCAATTGGCCGAATTGCGCCGCATCGGCATCCAGGCGACGATGATCGATCCCGAGCGGCCGGAAGAGGAATTCAAGGTCAACATCCGCGATCGCGAGCGAGTGCGCGCGTTTCATCTGGCGCTCGAGAACTACACGGAAATCTTCGGCAAGTTCGCTTTCGGTCGTTTTCTGTGGAACAGCGTATTCATCACGGTTGTTGCGACGTTGATCACGCTCCTCTTCAACGCGATGGCTGCCTTCGCGCTGTCGAAGTACCGCTTCGAGGGACAGAAGTGGGTGTTCCTGCTCATCATTTCCACCCTGATGATTCCCCCGACCATCATCCTGGTGCCGAATTTCCTCGTCGTCTCCAAGCTGAGTCTGCTCAACAGCCTGTGGGGCGTGATCTGGCCGGCGGTCGCCACACCCACCGGCGTGTTCCTGCTGCGCCAGTACATGCTGACGATTCCCGACGAGCTGATCGACGCGGCGCGCATGGACCACGCCAGCGAATGGCGCATCTTCTGGCGCATCGTCCTGCCGTTGTCCGCTCCAGCCCTCGCCGTGCTGGCGATTTTCTCGGTCATCTGGCGATGGAACGACTTTCTGTGGCCGCTGGTCGTGCTCTCGCGAACCGAGAACTTCACGCTGCAGCTCGCGTTGAACTCGTTCCAGGGGGAGCTCACGACGCAGTGGAACTACCTGCTCGCGATGACGGTGTTGACGCTGTTTCCGGTGACGATCGTGTTCGCGTTCCTGCAACGTTACATCACCGCCGGCATTGCCTCCGCCGGCGTCAAATAGCGAGCAAGCCGATCATGGCCAGCCTCGAGCTCAAGCGCGTCGTCAAGCGTTACGCGACGACGACCGTCATCCATGGCGTCGACCTCACGGTGCGCGACGGAGAATTCGTCGTGTTCGTCGGCCCTTCCGGCTGCGGCAAATCGACGCTGCTGAGGATGATCTCGGGGCTGGAGTCGGTGACCGAGGGTGATCTCTGGCTCGACGGGCGTCGCGTCAACGACGTTTCGGCCGCGCAACGCGGACTCGCGATGGTATTCCAGTCCTACGCGCTCTACCCGCACATGACGGTGTACCAGAACATGGCATTCGGCCTGGAGAACATCCGCACGCCGCGTTCGCAGATCGACACCAAGGTGAATGATGCAGCGAGATTGCTCCGCCTCGAGGCACTGCTCGGGCGGCGGCCAACCCAGCTCTCCGGTGGCCAGCGGCAGCGGGTGGCGATCGGGCGTGCGATCGTGCGTGAACCGACCATCTTCCTCTTCGACGAGCCGCTGTCGAATCTCGACGCCGAGCTGCGGGTGCAGATGCGCACCGAGATCACGGCGCTGCACCAGCGCCTGAAGACCACGATGATCTACGTCACGCACGATCAGGTGGAGGCAATGACCATGGCCGACAAGATCGTCGTCCTGAACGCGGGACGCGTCGAGCAGATCGGCGCTCCGCTTGATCTCTACAACGCACCTCGCAACAAGTTCGTGGCCGGCTTCATCGGCTCGCCGCGGATGAATTTTCTTTCGGTGCGCGTGACGGGCGTCGGTCCGGACGGCGTGGGCGTCATGACCGATGCGAACTCGCCGCGTGCGGCGGCGACAATCCCCGTACGCGGTGAGTCTGGTCTTGTCGGACAGGCCGCTGTACTGGGCATCCGCCCGGAACATATCCATCTGCGGCGCGCTGAACCCGATGAGCTCGCGCTAACCGTGATGATCGAGCTGCTGGAGCAGCTTGGGTCCACCAGTTTCCTTTATTGCGTTCTGCCGAGTGGAGAAAAGCTCACAGTGCAGCTCGCTGGCCAGATCGACAAGGAGGCCGGCGAGCAGATCGAGGTGTGCTTTGCGACCATCGACGCGCATCTGTTCGCGAAGACGGAGAGCGAGCCTGCGTTCGAGCGCCTGAAGACGCCGGCAGTCCACGTCGCCGCCTGAGCGGGATTGATGCAGCCGCTCGTCGCCGCATCGTTTGCCGGGCGCACCGCTGACGGTGCGCGATTCGCATTCGACGACGGCTGGGAATGCCGGATCTTCGTCCTCGCGCACGACGTTATCCGTGTGCTTTTTCTGCCGCCCGGTGGTCTGCGCGAGCCACGCACCTGGATGGTGTCGCTCAATGGCGCAGACGTGCCTTGGGAGGGCCGCGATCGGCTCGACGTCGCGGCATTCGCACGCCCGGCGTTCGCTCTGGAAGCGGGCGAGCGGGAGGTAGCGATACAGACGGGTGCGCTGCGGGTAGCCGCGCGGCTACGACCGTTCGGGCTCGAATGGGCAACGCCGGGCATGCCGCGTTTCGCAGCCGATCGACCGACCCACGCCTACGATTGGAGTCCCAAGAGCGGCGCGCTGCGGCATTACATGATGAGGCAATTGGGCGATCGCTACTACGGGTTGGGCGACAAGACCGGTCCGCTGGACAAGCACGGCCGACGCCTGCGCACGCTGGCGCTCGATGCGCTGGGGTACAACGCGAAGACGAGCGATCCCCTGTACAAGCACTGGCCCTACCTGATCGCGCGCGACCTCGCGAGCGAAGTCGCGTACGGGCTTTTCTACGACACCTTCGCGAGCGCAACTTTCGATCTGGGTTGCGAGCACGACAATTATCACGGCTTTTACCGCTACTGCGAGATCGAGGAAGGCGACCTCGACTATTACATTTTCGTCGGCCCCCGTATCCGCGATGTGGTGCGCAAGTTCGCGGAGCTTACCGGCCGGATGGCGTTCGGTCCTCGCTGGAGCCTGGGCTATGCCAACACGGCGATGAGCCTCACCGATGCTCCGGATGCGCAGGCGCGGCTTTCCCATTTCATCGATGATGCTGCAAGGCACGACATCCCGATCAGCGCGTTTCACTTCGGGTCCGGCTACAGCAGCATAGGTCCGCGCCGGTACGTGTTCACCTGGAACCGTGACAAGTTTCCCGATACTCGCCAGCTCGTCGAAAAGTTCGAGAACGCCGGCATTCGACTCGTCGCGAACATCAAGCCCTGCCTGCTCGACGATCATCCTGCCTTTGCCGAGGTCGTGGCGAAGGGCGCGTTCGTAAGAAACCGGCTTACCGGCGAGCCGTCGATCAGTCAGTTCTGGGACGGCCAGGGTGCGCACGTCGACTTCACCCACGCCGACGGCGTGCGCTGGTGGCAGGACTCGTTCACGCGGCAATTGCTCGATTACGGCTTCCTCGGCTGGAACGACAATAACGAGTACGAGATCGCGGACGAGGAGGCCGTCTCGCACGGGTTTGGCCTGCCGATAGACATCGAGCGTTCGCGCGCGTTGCAACCGCTGTTGATGACGCGCGCCACGTACGAGGCGCAGGCGGCGCGCCTGCCCGACGAGCGCGTCTTCACGGTGACGCGCGCCGGGCCGCCAGGGATACAGCGTTACGCCCAGACCTGGTCGGGCGACAATACGACCTCCTGGCACACGCTGCGCTGGAACATCCGGATGGGCCTTACCATGAGCCTTTCCGGCATGTTCAACATCGGACACGACGTGGGCGGCTTTGCCGGCCCGGTTCCCGATCCGGAACTGCTGGTCCGCTGGGTCCAGAGCGCCGCCTTCAGTCCCCGCTTCATCATGAACTCGTGGAAGGAAGGCGGCGAGGTCAATACGCCATGGCTGCACCCGAGTGTCACGCCGATCATCCGCGAGTGGATTTGCCTGCGCTACCGCCTGCTGCCGTACCTGTACACGCTGTACTGGCGCGCCGCGCAGTTCGGCGAGCCGATGCTGAGGCCGCTCTGCTACGAATTCGAAGGCGATACACACGCCTTTGCCGACAGCGACGACTTCATGCTCGGTCCCAATCTGCTGGTAGCCTCGGTCGTGGAGGCGGGACAGCGCGAGCGATCAGTCTATCTGCCGGCCGGCCCGGGCGAGTGGCTCGACTTCTGGTCGGGAAGGCATGTCGCTGGCGGACGCACGCTCGTTGCAGCCGCTCCGCTGGAGCGGATCCCGTTGTTTGTACCGGCGGGTGCGATGATTCCGACGACGGACACGCCCGATATGAAGCGCCTGCACGACGAGCCATCGCGCGCGCTGCGCATCTTTCCCGGCCTCGGCGTTGGGACAAGCACGTTTACGCTGTACGAGGACGATGGCGTGACATCGAGCCATCGCGATGGGAATCATGCCCGGATCGAATGCACACTCGACTGGACCGAGCGAACTCTCCGGGTGCACGCGAGCAAGCGCGGCCGCTTTGCGCTGCCCTATACGGCGGTGCGCGTTCTGCCGCCGACCGGAGAACAGCGGCGATTGGACGTCAGTGGCGAAGGAATCACATTGGTGGTTGGTGATTAGCGGCACCACTGCGCGGGATCCCGCGCCGTGTCCCGATTCCATCCATGCTGACCGTGCGTCAACGACCGACAGATCGCCCGCGTCCTCGATGCTCAAGTGTTCTGCAATGCAGAACGAGATACGTAAGGCGCATCGGATATCCTGGCATTGACATCCTGCTCTGCAGACATTACGGTATGGGAGCATTTGAACGCAGTTCCGCAATGCAGAACATCGGAAATGGAACGGTTCGCCGGAATGCTCGCCACAGCTCGACAAGTTCTGGAGGATGACCGATCGAAACGTCGCCGCCGGTGTATGAGCTCGCCGGCATTACGGAGCACTGAACGATGACGCTGCTGGCCGGAATCCCCCTGTCGATGAAGCGATGGGACTGGGACTACTTCCTCGAGCAGCGGCGCGCGGTCCTCGCGCTGTGGCCCGCGGGCGCAGAGTTGCGGGGGGAAGAGGGGATCACCGCGGGGATCGCGTACCACAAGTCGCAGCCGTGGTGGAAATACGCGTCGCTGCGCAACGAGCGCGCGCAGGAAGAGCGGCGGATCCAGATCGTCCCGCAGGTCGGCCACGCGCTCGTCGAGCAGACGATCGCGCACATGGAGTGCTCGGAGGACCTGCGCCCGGATCGCTGGTATGTCTTGACCGACACGTACACGCGCAAGAGCGAGTACGCGAAGGCCCAGGATGCGGTCGAGCGCAGCCGCCGCGACGGCTTCTCCTACTTGAACGGCTATCCGCTGGCAGCGCACGGCGTGGGCGGGGCGCGCGCCGTCAACGCGTGCACGCGCGCTGCCGTCGGCACCGACAACAACGACGAGGACGCGCGTCTTCCGTGGGAAATCGCGCTGGCCGGCGGCTGGACGTGGGGGACGATCAAGAGCGTAGAGGAGCTGATCCAGCATTCGCGCGACTATCCCGTCGACCGCAACATTCACAACCAGCAGTACATCGACCGGCTCGCGGCGCATTACACCGAGCAGGGCATCCCGATCCTGCGCCGCGCATCCGCCAATCTGCCGGGCTGGGATTCGCTCGGGTTCAAGGTCACCGTGTCGCTGCTCGAGGTGTTGCTGTCGGCTGCGCAGGGCGTCAAGCACATCGACCTGAGTCTCGGAATCGGCATGAACCTCGTGCAGGACACCGCCGCGATCCAGGCGCTGCGCGGGCTTGCTCGAGA
>Ga0105240_10005959_pt1 | contig 18037 bp, 15 predicted proteins | sample KBSC54metaG_FD_80426 | JGI IMG/M metagenome (GOLD analysis project Ga0105240, IMG submission 80426) | Corn rhizosphere microbial communities from Kellogg Biological Station, Michigan, USA - KBS C5-4 metaG | ecosystem: Host-associated > Plants > Roots > Rhizosphere > Soil | place: Michigan, USA...
ATCGGGACTGGTTAGGTAGGAACAAGGCAAAGGCACAGGAGCAGTTGAGCCTGTTCGATTTGGAATCCTGAGAGTTCAGAGAGCGAACGGAGTCGAGGTAGTCAAAGATGAGTTCTGACCTTCGCGATAGCACTTGGATGCAAAGTGGCATTTCAATTCTGTGGGACGCCGATGCGTTGAATGAACTCTGCCCCGCAGACTCCGTTCGAAGCCTTCGTGAACTGCTGCGGCTGTATGAAGCTGGCTGGCCGGAAGACGGGCTCAATCTAATCGGCAAGCGAACACTCGTTATCGCCGGACTTGAAGCGACGATGGATACCCTGAGCCCCGATGACGCGGTTGAGTGGTTGGAGCAGAAGGTATACCCGGCTATTCGAAGCTTTCAAGACAGCGTGGCCGACGGCGGTGGTGAGGCCGCACTCATTCTCTGGTTCGCAGACCAGCGGCGACTTGCGTATACCGCTGCCGACAATACTCATCACTGGCACTGCGCTACGCAGCATCGTTCCAAGTCGATACCAATTGGCCGCTGTATTTGGAACGGTGCCGAGTCCAGCGTTCGGAAAATCGTCGCCACTGGTGCAGACGGAAGGCAGCTACACATCGGGCTGTTTCTCAGAAGGATTTCGTGAGTAAAGAATTGACATCGAATGAATCTCCGCTCCACGGCCCCGGCACGGGAACCATCGCCAGCATGAAGCCGGGTGAGCGAGTGAGACATGCCGACCTCGGGGAGGGCGTAATCATCGCCTCGCCTGTTGGCGGATTCGTGAGGGTTTTCTTTCCAAGCGGTGAGCGGCAGGTTCCCGTCAGTGGAATCGTCGCGGCACTCAGCCGTTCAGAGACCATTGTCCTCAACGCAAAGGGTGGAACTGACCGTGCTCTTCGGGCATGGCTATGTTTCCAAGCGCACGTTCTGCCTCTGATGGAGAACGTGAGTTCTCTGACCTCTGCAAGAATCGACCTTCTTCCTCATCAGGTTGTTCTCACACATCGAGTGGCTACAGCTTATCCACGCCGCTTTCTCATCGCAGATGAAGTGGGCCTAGGAAAAACGATTGAGGCGGCACTCATCTTAAGGGAACTGGTCAGCCGTGGCGAAATGAAGCGTGCGTTGATGGTAGTTCCCGCTGGTCTCGTCAACAATTGGCACCGCGAGTTGAACGATGTGTTTCATCTGAATTTTGAGGTTTTCGGCAGCGAAGGCGATGTAACTGACCGCAAGTCCAACGCTTTCGAGAAACACAACCTCCTGATTGCAAGCATCGACACTCTGAAACTACGCCCGCGCATGGCGCGGCTCAAGGCGGCACCACCTTGGGACTTGGTTGTATTCGATGAGGCACACCATCTCTCTGCGTATCGCCAGAACGGCAAACTCATCAAGACGCAGAACTTCAAGCTGGCAGAGATGTTGAAGGAGCATACCCGCGACTTGGTATTGCTCTCTGCAACGCCCCACCAAGGAGACCACTTCCGCTTCTGGATGCTTGTGCAGATGCTTGACCCAACGCTATTCAATTCTCCTGCGGAGATGGTTCAGCAGCGGCACCGGCTCAACACCGTAATCGTCCGACGCACAAAGGCTGATGCCTGTCGCCCGGACGGTTCCACACTGTTTGCACGACGACAGGTGTTCACCGAGTCGTTCACGATGTCCACCGCTGAAAAGGTGTTTTACGAGGCGTTGGTGCTCTATCTTCAGGACGGTTTCGCACTCGCAAAAAGGCAGGGACGGCGCGGCCAAGGTCTGGCGTTTGTGATGACCATCTTTCAGAAGATTGCGGCATCCAGTTTCGCAGCAGTGCAACGCACCCTCCGTCGTCGGCTTATCGCGCTCACTGTCCAAGAAGCCTTGATGCATGACCAGAAGTTGGACATCGACCAACGCAATGCGGCCTCAGACGAAGCACGTGCCCTGATAAGGGAACTCCACGACATCGCCGTAGGGCGTCTTGGGGATGCAGAGGTCGATAGGATTCTCGCCGACTACCGCTACAAAGTCCTCCGTCAGCAGCGTGAAGAGGAGGATGCACTCGGCTACGGTGCAGACGAGTTTGCCTCTGAGACAGCGGCAGCAGCAGCCGAGGACGCAGCGGCAACCAGTGTCTCCGTCGCACTGCCTGAGGAAAGACGGCGTATCAAAGAACTGCTTGGCAAGTATCCCACGCAGCGAGAGACGAAGGTCGAGAAGCTTATCGGCGCCTTGGGAGAACTCTGGCGGCAGAATTCGCAAGAACGGATGGTGGTTTTTGCCACCTATCTTGGCAGCGTTGAGATGCTTGGTAGGGAGATTGACAAGAAGTACCCGGGGCAGGGGGTCACCGTTCTCAAGGGTGGTGACCACGGCGCGAAGACAGCCGCAGAGAAACGATTCAAGGCGGCGGACGGGCCGAGAGTGTTGATTTGCACCGCTGCAGGTCGGGAGGGCATCAATCTGCAACACGCCCGCGTGCTTTTCAATTTCGACCTCCCGTGGAATCCGATGGACTTGGAGCAGCGAATTGGGCGTATCCACCGATACGGCCAGCAACACACGGCTCAGATTTACAACCTTGTACTGGCGGATACCATTGAGGGCTCAATCTTCCTGCTTCTGAATGAAAAGCTCACTGAAATTGGTAAGGCGCTGGGGAAAGTGGATGAGCGTGGCGAAATCGCGGAAGACCTACGCATCCAGATTCTTGGGCAGCTTTCGATGGAAGTGAACTACGCCAGCCTGTATTCTGCAGCGTTGAGCGACCCACTCCTCAAGCGAACAAAGGTTGAATTGGACGCCGCCATGTCCAATGCGGTCGAAGCCCGTAAGGTCGTGTTCGAGTTGTTCCAAGACCTTGATGGCTTCCGGCTGGACGACTACAAGGCGTTGGGCGAATCCAAAGAAGGCATGAATGCCCTGATTAACTTCATCTCCGAAGTTGCCAAATTTGAACACGGCAGTTTCTCCTCTCGTGGCGACAAGCTGTTCGTCTGGACGGACAACGACCGTAAAGTCGAAAGGTTACTGACAACAGAACGCGAGACTTCTCTTCAGCAGGAGAATGTTGAGCTAATTGGACTCGACCATCCAATAGTTGCGGCTCCCTTGCTCCGTTATCGCGATGTCCCACCCGAAGAACTTGGCGTGTGCGTTGAGTCCCCGGACGGCTCGGAGGGCATCTTGGCGGCGTGGGCGGTTGAAGCACGAGGCGACAAGGGACATGTGAAACGGGTAATCATTGCGTTGGCCGTCGATGTGGAAGGTAAGCGCCTTATCGCATGGGAGCGCCATCCTGAGAGACTTTGGAGGCAGCAGCCTCCCATCCAAAAGGGGATGTCTCATGAGGCGCGTCTGGCTCTGCTGAGGAATGTTTTAGAGCCCATGCTGCAGCGCGAGATTGAGCACAAGGGCTTAGACAAAGCGAATCGAGGGTTTGAAGCAAAGCTGATTGCTTGGCTGGAAGCGACAAAAGCATAAGGTCTGACAAATGGTCGGTGGGAAAGCGTATCGACTCTGACTTCTTTGAAGACGAAGACGGGTCGAGCCCAGCAGCGGTCGAAGCTGCGAAGAAGCGGAGCTAGAATCCCATGAACATAGGCACGCAGCCTGATTTCTTAAGTATCGCGATTTCCCGCAAGGACATTGAGACAGCGGACAACAGTAGGACCGTTTCGTTGTTGGCGACACTCTTAAACCCGGAGGCTGCGCTCAAGTATTGCGAGAAGGTTGATATTGGCGTGTACGGGTACGATGACTACGTTGGAGAACTCAACGAGTTGCCTGAGATTCGGGACTTCGTTTACAAGCTCGATGCCGAGTTTCCATATTGGTGCTACTTTCTTTCGAAGCGTGCTCTTGGTCTCGGATTCATCTTCTCTTGCTTCTGCCCACCGTTCCTACCCAGTGAAGCTCGTGAGCGAGTCTGGCTCGAACGCATCGTTAGATACCTTACGAAACGTGGTTTCCCCGCGATGAACCGCCTTTGCAAAACCGCAGGATGCTCGGACGCGGAGATTGAGAGAATGACAAACCGGGTGACGAAGTACATCGCTGACGGTCCGGATAGGAGTGAGCCATGACCACATCCACCGAAACAGTTCAAGTCTGGCGTGAAGACCGTAGTGCAAGACTCCGAGACCTCATCCGTCAGCTTTACACCGTTGTCGCCGCTCTTGAAGAAGAATTTGAGGGTCGAAGATTCACGCCCGATGGACATCTCGTGGGCGTACCGGCGAAGTGGTTGCGGCCTATGCATTCAATCTCACTTTGCTCCCAGCATCAAATGCAATTCATGACGCGACGGCATCGGATGGCACGCTTGTTCAGATAAAGCTGACTGGTGGCAGCAGCGGCGTGAGCATCTACAGCGAACCTGAGCATCTTCTCGTTCTTCAACTGAATAATAAGAAGTTCACGACTGTGTACAACGGTGGTGGCTCTGTCGCATGGCAGAAATGCCGTCCGGAGGCCAAGAATGGGCAGCGTCTATTGCACTCTCGACGCTCCGAAGGCTTGACAAGGAAGAACTGAACAAGCTGCCGCAAGTAAATCTGTTTCCAGTGTTGGACGGTGAGGATTAGAAGCGACATTCAACAAGCTGGAATTCTACGAGCTTAGCTGTATAAGCCACCAGATTTTGCGCCTCGCTTTCAACCAGAGGTCGTCATCCCCAACGCGGGGGCTTTTGACGAGTTGTAGTGAGAACAAGGAAAATAGTTTTTGCCCTCATTCGCGAGTGCCAATCTTTCAATAATTGCCAGCCAGTAAGGAATTGTTTGAAGAATCTCTCGTTTTTCGGCCATTGATTGCAAAGTTGAACAGCCCAACCCGCTTGACAGAACAAATCAAGCAGCGCCATGATTTGGTTATCCCTTCAGACCCCAAACAGAAAAGACATGAATGAATACGTGTCTATGAATGCTGTTTGGAGAGGGTATGCCTACGCGCAAGAGGAAGAAGAAGAGGATTGACCTGAACCGGCTCTCGGAATGGGTCAAGTTCAGTTTCACCGTGGCTCGACTCCTGATTCCGTTTCTGCACGACTTTTGGAAACTCTGATGGGTCATCGCCTTATTTTGCAGTTAAGGCACAATGCGTCTTGGGGGGCTTGCACAGCGTGCGAATCTCCTCAGGAGTTGCACGACGCCGTTCTTCAACGTTCCAATCCAGTCGATGTCCTTCGGTTTCCTGTGACGGTCGCTGCCCGGCCTAGAGGACATACAGTATGTCGAAGAAGCGAGAGCGTATTATCTTAAGCACTATGAAAGACCGCGACATAGGCCCTCTTTTCAAGCACCTGTGGCAAGAACCGCCCAAAATTCTTTATCACTACACCGGAGTTGACGTTCTGGAAAAGCTTACCAATCCAGAGTCGGGCAAAGGAAAGCTGTGGGCAACGGACACCCGATACTTGAATGACCGCACTGAGCTAATCGAGGCGAGACGCTTCATCACGGAACTTCTAATAAAGCGAACCTCCAAGAATGCAAGCGGAAGGAAGAAGGTTCTCTCTGACCTGAAGCAAATTGAACATCGAAATAAGGGAGACGAAGTCTTTGTTACTTCGTTTAGCAGCAGGGGTGATTCTCTCCCTCAATGGCGCGCTTATTGTTCGAAGGGCTCCGGTGTCGCGATTGGCTTCCGCTCATCTTCCATATGTGATGCACTGCTGGAAAGCGGTGGCGCGGTTATCAGGAGCGATGATGACGATGACGGCGTGGCGTCCTCCCGTCCAACGAGATGTGTCTACACAAATAAGGAGAAGAAAGACCTAGTCTCTGAGCAAATGGAGGGTTACCTGTCCATCGCACTTGGTACTCACCCGCGCCTGACACCTGCGAGGTCACTCATATTTCTCTCCACTTTGTTGGACATGTGTAGCCCTCTATTCAAGCACGAAAGTTTTAGGGAAGAAGAAGAATGGAGAGTTGTCGTCGTAAGCAGACACCCCAATTTCCCAAAGCGGCATTTTAGACCGGGGCTCTCAACGCTCGTCCCTTACATTACTCTTGATGTTGCGAATAAGACACCAGCGCGATACATAAGTCGCGTGGTCATTGGCCCGACGCCTCACGAACAACTAGCGAAATTGTCCATCGACAAGCTGTTGTTTACCCGTGGCCTCATCAGCGCTAAGGTGGACAATTCAGAAATTCCTTATCGGAGTTGGTGAACGAATGCACGGTGAGGTCCTTTAGTTTGATTAGTGGCGCATGAATTCCGCTATTGCTCTCTTATATGTCGGGCGGGATAACGTGACGGGTCAATGCCATTGGCTTTCGAAATTCCAGCCTCCCGTGCACTGGTCTCCGTTTGAGACCGGAGTTCCTGACAATCGCTTGTCAGAGCAGTGCTGCTTTTCCTTCCCTTAAGTGCTAACGGCGTTGTGTGTCACCCAACGTCCTTCCTTGCCCCACGACCCTTGGTCCTCAACCTCCCACGTGAAATGGAATGGCGTTTCGTGTGGGTCTCCAAAAATATCGTTATACAAAATGCTTCCAATGACGTGAAGAGGGCTTGTGCCTTTTTCTACTCCTTCCCATTCTTCTTGCTTGATAAATGGAGTCCCGCTTAGTGTTACACCTTTGTCGATGTCCATGACATCTGGAACCTCCCATTGGCGCTTGTAGCTGTCAAGAGAATTGATGTTTGCTGCGTAGATGCTTCCCGAGGCTTTAACGCCAAAAGCTTTGGTGCCTCCGTGGTTCATAACAGTTACGTAGGCATTTAGTTGAACAATCATTTTGCCGTCAACGTCTTGAATTGCCGGTCCGGCAACAACGAAGGGGGCGTCCGCTTGATGTTGCACGGACAGCCTAGCTCTTTCTTTATTCGTCGCGTTTCGGCTTTGCTTCTCCATGAGCACGTTCTGCTTGAGCGCCGTTTCCGCGCTCATCTTGGCAGCATCAGCGGCCTCTCTTGCCACGCGAACCGATTCAACCGATATTCTCGTTTGTCTATTCATCAGGTCAGCTTGTCGGCTCATCCTGTCCGTTTGCGTGCTCATCATCTTGGCTTGCGCTGCCATCAGATTGCCCTGCCTCTTAATTGCAAAGAGTGTGAACCCTGATATGAACACGTATACGCCAGTGATTATCGCGCTGACCCACTCAGGACGAAGGTACCAAAGCTGCTCCGGTTGAGGCTGTGGTGTTGCAACAGCGGATTGGGGGGACTGTGGAGTCGAAAGAGCGGGTTGCTGCTGCCCGAATACAGCCCCACTACTGAACCAGAGCGCGATGAACATCGCACATATGAGCATGGCGTCAATCTAGCATATGAAATGGCAGGACACCGTTTCGGCGGCGATGCCAGTGGGGTTAGAAATCACCCGAAACGCTGGTCAAGAAAGGTCGTGCGGCCATACAAATCAATCCAAAGCTCGTCACCCTCGCCCTGTGACCTTCGAGATTAAATCCTGTTTCTACGGGGTACAAGGTGGTCGTGCGGCGTTTTCGGTAGAGCCAGTCTCCGGTGCTCAGTCTGCAGAAGTCCGTACCTGCTGAGCACCCATCCGCCCATCTCCGGTCGCCCGAACGCTGCACGGGGCTCTGCGGAGAGGAGGGCGGGGAGGACTCCTTTTGCCGTCTTCTTCCCATTTTTCGACCCCCTCCGGGCCGACGTTGGCAATTGACAGGCTGTACTTTTCCACCGCCGTACCGTAAATGTGGCCGGAGATGGTTCCGCCAGACCACGACACTTTCCCGGCGACTCTCATTCCGTGCCGTTCGTAGAACCGGCAAGCTACGGTGTTCTCGGTGCGGACGGTGAGGTACAGGTCACCGCCACTGGGCACCACGATTTCAGCGAAGAAGCGGTCGAATACCCGGCCACCGACACCGTTGCCCTGTTGGCTGTTGATGATTTGGTGGAGCATGATTGACCCGGCAGGGATGTCGAGGTCGCCGACACGGGTGCGCTTGCGGTACTGCTGGAAGGTAATGACAACGCCGTCCTCGAAGATGCACTGTCTTGCCTCGATTCGCCGTTTCAGCGCGTCTTGACGGACATGAGGGAAGACATCGCGACGAGTAGAGAACAGACGGTAGATGGTTTTAAGTTCTGACGGCTTAGCGAGACGCACTCGTGAACCTCTTGCAGTCGCACGATGGCAGCTTACACTGGTAAGCTTGGCCTGTCTCATTGTCCATGACATGCTGCTTCTTCGTGTGGTTGCACTTACACACTGGCACTGTGTGTACTTCACGGTCGCCGATTGTGTTCAGCAGCACCTGTCTCAGCGCCTCTAAGGTGACGGCAGAGGGTACCTTGCGAAGTTGGAGTCGCTTGGCAATGAGCAGTAGTTCCTGCTTCGTTTTTGCGTTCGCAATTTCCTGCCTCAACATAAAAGCAGCATACGCCAGCTTTTGAAAAACGAGAATCGGCTCCTTTTTAAAACTTTCGCCGTCTCCTCTTGTGCCCATCATCTTCGATAGAAGCAAATCCAGTCGGTCAACAAGCTTCCAGCCGTTGGCTTCCGCCATAAACACAAGGTCAAACACGAGCGTTGGGTAACTCTTCACCCCGGCAACGTTCAGTATCAGATAGCCACTCGGTTTTAGACCCACATGACAGTTTGCAAGAGTCTGCTTCATGAACCCATTCATCCACTCATCTGACGATGGAAACCTCATGTAGCTCTGCGATTCCTCGTCGGAGTAACGCTCATGGTTCGCGTAGGGCGGTGAACTACAACACAGTTCCAACGATTCTGGCTTTGGCTTGTAATCCTCAGAACCACATTTATGCAGTTCGACCTCAAGGGGGGGACGCTTAGGCATCAGCTTCCGCAGCACGGGAAGAAGTTCTCGCTTCATTGCCTTGAGTCCGGTGATGGTCTCTGTTGACGGGTCTGTGCCGATGTATCGACGCACTCGGTCACAGGCCATCGCACCGAGAAGGCGACCACCAAAACCAGAACTCATGTCCCACACCACTCCGCCCTCTTCGGGGAGGTAACGATGGTACAAAGAAGCAGCCGCCGAAGGTCGAAAGTTCGACACACCCTGTGTCCCCGTGAACGACCGAAGTGCCTTGCGGATGCCGCTGTCGCTGATATACGTGCCATGTTTCAATCGCTTGGCAATTGCCTTCATAAAGAGGGCATCATCATGGAAGACTTCGAATGGAGTCTTCATGTTGTTGCACTCTACCTCCCATGCATGAGGAAAATAGCACCACGCCAGTGACAGGCCGTGCATGGATTGGCTGACCTGCTTGTTGCGAAGGACACTTGTGTGGTCGTAGTCGAGCAGCCTCTGAAGTTCCTCTCTCTTTTGTGCGGCATCCATCGAATAGAGAGGAAAGCCGTGCTCACGGTAATGTTCGAAGGCCAACATTTTGAACTTCGCCGGGTCATCGACCGGCCACTCGTCGTCTACTGAGCGTCTGGAAATGTGGATGTCGGCCTTTCCTGAGGGCTTGACCGTTCTCGCTGCAAGCCTCAGTGACTCCATACCAGCCGAGAATTGTCCGATAGCATTCTCGAATGCATGAATGAGGTTTTCACTGATGGTCGGGCTTAACCGGCTCTGCTGTCGAAGGATTACATTCAATCTCCCTTTTTGGATGACCGATTCAATCTCCTGCGTTAGCTCCGCCGCCAGTATGTTGATGTCTGGCTTTATTGCATTGTCCCGCCCCACAACTGTGCCCTTGGGCTTCAGAATGTCCTTCGCCAACTGCATGACACCCGCCGTCGTCAGTTCTCCGAACTGCTCCTTCGCTCGGCTGAGTGCCAATTCGAAAGTGTCGTCATCAAAGAGCCGTGCCAGTCGCTGCCACTTGCTCGACTGGTCGCGGCTGATGCCGAGGTCATCCAAGGTGGGAGGATAGGCTGTCGTTCCGGACGACCGCCTATTCTTGCTACCGTTCTTTTTGGGTCTCCCTTCGCCCCGCGTGCCGGGATTCTTAGCCATGTCACCGAGCAACTGACCGGCGCGGCGTTCGGCGAGGAGCCTAATGGTTGCGGCTCGATTCTGCAAATCGTAATCGCGGGCTTGCTGGGCATATACACGGACAGCCTCGGCACGGTCGCGAATGTTCTTGGCTTCGTCCACACGAGAGGCGGCGGCGAGAGCCTTCTTGGCTGCATCGTATCGAACCAACTGAACGGTCATTTCCTCAATTGTCTGACAAGGAGGGTCCGGTGGCAAGCCTGTACCGGATGCTACCGACGCCAAGTCAAAATGCCCTTCAAAACTCCGCACTTTCGGACTTATAGGTAGGAAGGCAATGCAATGAGGGATGAACATCGGAACAAGGAGTTAACACTTGACGTTTGGCTGCTGCCCGACTTCGAAACTGCGGTTCGTGTGTGGCGGGAGGCTCGACGGCTCTTCTTGCACGAAGGCGGCGGTGACAATCTCGACAGGTTTTGTGCGGCAGGTAACCAACTCTACTTGGCATTCTGCCAGTTAGCTGCGGAAGACCCGTGGGCACCCGATACTTTCCGACAGTTCAAACAAATGCTGATTGAGCGGGAACGAAAAGCACCCGTACAGGATGAGCGGCCATGAACGCAAGCTGACTTCCGAAGCCTAAACGAAGATGAGGCACTACAGTACTGAATCTTCCTCATCGTCTGGTAGCTCATAGTTGACGGGCGCTACGGAGCCGTCGTCGGTAATCTGCATTACGTTTGGAACTCTGCACGAATCCTCACCATCACTGACAGGCTGGGACAGCATCAGACGTACAGAACCATCCAACTCAAAATCGACCCCGAGCCCGAAACGGTCGGCGAGGCAGCTAAGGAACATCATTCGCGTTCTGGGAGTTTTCAGCATCTGTTCGAACTTTTCGCTGGTTCGGTACGCGGCCTGAGAAACGTTCGCTTCCAGCGGCTCCGGTCGCTCCCGCTGGGGGAGTTCATGCTGCAATCCGAAAAACTCGACATGTTCCATCACCAAACGGTCCGCCGTCGAGCGCGGAATATTGTGCTGCTTCAACCACGCGCTCCAGCCGCCATTTCGACCAAGACGACTCAACCGTTTCTTCTGTTCATAGAGAAGCCCTGACAAGATGCCATCTATTCTTGAAATTTCCGCCTCTTGCCCAGCCATTTCCCGGCGAAAAGATTTGCGGTTGAACCACTGAAAAATAATTTCACCCGATAGGTAGTCGTCGTTGCCGAGTGACCAGAAGCTGCAACGGGATTGAACGTAAGCTTTGTACGAGTCGAGCATTTCGTTATCCATATATATTGACCTCGAATTAAATTGCGCGGGGGTGAGCATGAACGCCCCCTATAGATATTTTTCGTAGTGTTTTTATTTAGACGGACGGTTTCCGGCGGTAAGTGGTGCCGGAGAGGGCGTGGAATCTCCGATGAGTGGGTGGTCGTGTAGAGAGTTATGGCTGAAGTGGTCGAAATGGTTCAATTCTCAGGCTTTTGCTTATCCAATTTTTGAAAATTCGAAATTCTCTATAGCGAAAAACCCCAATATTGAACCATTTCAGCCATTTCAACCATAGACTTGCCTTTAGACCATATCGGCGTCCATGTACTTACCTTCCACCAGCAGCCCCACCCCTTCAAACAAGGAGCCACCGCTGACCGGACGTTCTTTCAATTGCTTGTCGTACCGCTTCCGCCACTCCCCATAGAATCGCCGACTACCCATCGGTACAGTCCCGTTGTCACGGCACCATGAACTGTAAGCCTTATAGATTTCCGGCCCCATGGCGACGGCTGTGGACTTGAAGCACAAGCAGTCATCGGCGAACCTTCCAATTATGTCCATGTCCTTCCGGTACTTGGCCGTGGCATCCTCGACGGCTTTACACACCGGGAGTTTGTAGCCGTTTTCGACGTACCACTTCAGACCCGCAAGAGCCCAGTTTAAAACTCCGCTGGCCTCGGCCTTCAGCTTCTCCGGCAATAGCGCGTCCTTCTCCTCGGGCGTGACCGTATAGTTCCACGGAATCTTCTTCACCCGTCGCCAGATTCCCCAGTCACTTCCCTTGATGACAGGTTCATAGTTCGACATGAACCACATCTTGTACTGAGGGTTGTACGTGAACGGCTTGCCATGGATGTGGCGGCAAGTGACAGGCGAACATCCCGTCACCTGCTTGATGACACCTTCATCAAGTGTGTGCCCGTCGCTCGACTCCGCAGCCGTGACCATGCGAACAGCACCAGCAAGCACAGCGAGGTCATTGCGATGTTCGGAATGGTTCTTCGCTTCAGCGAAAGTCATGAAGTCCACGTTCCGCCAATAATCTCCCATCACGTACTCGAACGCAGTGAAGAACGTGTCCTTACCATTTGCTCCCGCACCCTGATTGAAAAACAGCGCCTGAAGAGTCATATCGCTCGTCAGCGTAACCCCTAACGCCGCTTGAATATAGGCGACCAGTTCCTTGTCGCCGCACATCCACTTGTTCATCGCAGCTTCCCAAACAGGGCAGGTTGCAGCCGGGTCGTACACGACCGGACTCTGTTTCATGCAGAGGTCGTCCCGCCCCCGCTCCCGAAACGTCTGAGTCTTCAGGTCGATGACACCGTTTTTGCAGTTGAAGAGCCAGCCATCAGAATCCCAATCATTGAAGTTCGTGATGACCTGCTTCTCGTAGCCAGCGGATACAATCATCGCCCGACGCCGTTCGATTGCACCGCTGTTTCGGGCATGACGCAACAGAGCACTCGCCGCCTTTTGTGCGTCTTCGTCGCTTCCGGAGGCACACATCGCTTCCCTCGCTTCGGCTTCCAGTTCTTCGACTACCTTCTTGGAAAGCTGCATGAGCGTGCCCTTGGTGTTTGGACGCCAGCCATTCCCGCCCCAGACCATCCATTCATTAGTCTCGACAATCCACCGGATGCAATGCCCGAAGTTCTTTACAAGACGCTCACCGTTGCCGGTATCCTGCGGCTCCAGATTGAACTCCTCAGTTTCTGAAGTCGTGGCTTCGGAGGTATTCTCATCTTGCCCCTCATCTTCACCCACCCATTTGACATTCGGGTCGTTTCGAATTTCCTGCTGGATGAGGGCAGCATCGTCATCGCGATAGATAAACTCGCTCCACGGTTCCCAGTCTTCATACATCTCTGCCATCTTTTGCTCGAATTCGTCCCGCGTGTCCACACCGCACGCATGGCAAATGAATCCGAAGCTGCGTCCGCCAAACACGAACTTCGTAATGCCCCCCAAGCCAGTGGTGTTCTTCGCCTCCTTGCCACACACCGGACAGGTCTCGACAACAACCCACAGCGTCCTCTCGGAAAGGTACCGCTGGTCTTCAGTGCAGTCATGGTGGTCAAGGAATTCGCAGAAGTCAAAGGATGGGTGGAATTCGACTACCTTAGCTGAGTACGTTATGGGAGCCTTATGCTCCTCCCGATGGGCGGCAAGCCAAGCAGCTAACTCAGGGCAAATTCCGGACTTGGCCTGTCCGACCGGACCGCGTGGACGGTACGCCCCATTCACCTTCTTGGGCTGGTTGAACCGAATCGCGGTCGGTGCCGCCACTGACTGGTTGTGGAGCTTTAGTTCCACAATTTTTTTAGAGTTCTTGTCGCCCTTGGTTTCGTGGACGACAACCAGATTCCCTATAGCCTCGGTCTCAGCGGTGTGGAGTCCGTGAGCGTGGAGTCCGCCTGAAGGGGAGTCAACGAGGAAGTACCCATCAAGCCATGCGAGGTCGAATCCCGTCGCAACAGCCGAAGCGATGTCATCAATGTCGATGAAGAAGCCGTGGCCGCGCTTTGCGACACCGACTAAGTTAAGGCCGTCCGCAATCCATTCACGAATTGCAGACAGGTCGTTCGTGGCAATATCCTGCCACCCAGTACGGTCTGAGCGAGTCATTCCCATGCTCGTAGGCGAGAAGAGGAAGCCTTGCTCTGCTAGTTTCTTGATATATATAAAATCCACAATAGACTCCAGTAGCTTTTCACTCGGAGCCCGGAAACGCGCTTCAGTATCGTTCTGTTGTGTAGAAGGCTAATGACGTCGAATTTCTAGGTTGTCCGACCCTCACCGCAGTTGTGCTTCGGACAGGGGTCGCTGGGCAGCGACCCCCTAGAAACCCAACCGTGAAGTGGGGGCGACGGTTGCATCCGTCTATAAGTAGTACTTCGAAAGTCGGGAAATATTCACGAGCGATGTCGTCTCCGATGTATTTGGAGCAGGAGTAAAGCAGGTTTTCTCAAGAGGACTGTGAAAACGGGGATTCCCGCGATTAGACCAGCCACAACATGTCGCTCGGCTACTGTACTTTCATCAGGTCAAGCGTCGTTGGTACCTCGGGGAACCTATACTATCGGACGCCCGTGAACCTTACCTGTGGCGCCGATGAGTGTTTTTTTTAGGAATTTTCTGTTGGCGTGTCAGTCATCACAAGTCAGCAATTCCCGCGTAAACATTGGCTAAAAAAAAATTGAATAATTTGACACCGAAACAGGTGATGCCCCAATATACCAAATCGCCAATGTTCATGGGGGTTTCGGCTTGCTATGGGATTGCAATGAGCGTAAATTTGAAACAACTGGAAGCGGAACCAGACAACGACCGTCAGAACAATGCACGACCAAGCGGCTCGATGTAACGACACAGCGTTTCATTGTGCTTCATGGGTTGAAACAAAACAGAACGCGACAAAGCCGTACTGAATCGCCTAGCTCAGCCGTGAGTCCCGACGAGGCGGAACAGAACAGGATTGACACGTGCATAGCCCCGGCCAGAGATGGCCGGGGTTTCGTGGTTAAAGGCTCGGTATACGGAGGCATACACAAACTCGGACACGTTTTTGAGAAACTTTTTTCTTTCTCAAAATTTGTAGCTGAATCAAGATGCATCTTCGTATTCTAAAATTACGAGCCCTTGGCGATTCCGGAGTAAGGAGACAGACGATGGCAATCAAGACCACAGTTGACTGGACAAAGTACCTCAAGATAGAACCCCGCACCTACGCGGACATCAACGGTTTCGGAATCTATACCCTCAGCCACAACGAATGCGTAGGCGAATGCCTGACTCAGGAAAGCGCGGAGTATTACGCGGGCCACCTCGCTCAGGAGATGGCTTCGAAGTCAACTCGCACCAAACCCGCCAAAGCTGAACTCATCGTATGGATGAACACTCAGCGGCGGATGTACGCAAACGGGAGTCTCAGTGTGGACAAGGTGCAGAAACTTGAATCCATCCCCGGCTGGACGTGGACACAGACTACCTCTGAGTAGCCCAAACCCGGTTGGAGTCAAGCGGCCAACAACCAAAGCCTGAGGAGGCACTATGGCATACGAACAAAGTCCACGGGAAAAAGCGAAAGTCATTGAGACGCAGCAACTCGCTGACGAGGCTAACGCCGAAGCGAAGCGGAAGGGGGTTCCTAATCTCATCCACTTCGACAAGTCAATCCTGCGGGATAAGTCAAAGATGACTGCGGAACAGATTAAGGTGTATCAGGCAGAAGAGGATGCACATACTGCGACTCTCCGTCGCCGTCCTTCTTGGTAGTCACTCCCGTTGGAGTGTGGGTCGAGGAGGCGGAGAATCAACAGGAGTTGAAAACTCAGAACCAGACCCGACCGGAGTCAACCGGCCAACAACCACGCATAGTTAGCCGGGGCGCTCAATGACCTGTCCACCAGCCGCGCCTACAACCACCTCCCGTACCAAGCTTGAGAGGCCGGGCGTCGAGAGACGCTACTGAAGAGAAGGCTCGGTCTTAACAAGAAAATGGAGACAGCCTAATGGAACATCTTGAAGTTCTGAAGCAGTTCGGTGTTACGTCCCTCGAAGACGCGGAGGAGTTAGCCGGGCTTACTGACCGCATCGTAGCCAATCTTGCGGCTATTGATGAAAACGACGACGACCTCGACGGTTCGTTTCAGCAGACCAGCACCATCGTTGCCAACCTGAAGGTCATCGAGGAAGAGGCGTAGCAGTTGAATCGAAATCTAGTGGCCGCACGCCTTTGCGAGCCGCGAGGGGTGTAGTCGTGGTCAGAGGGGTGGTTTACTCTCTGTGGTGCAGTTCCCTTTTAAGATTATTAGCGCGGGGTAGCCACGAGCAGCCGCGTAAAATCGACCCATACACGTACCGATGCGAAAGCGGGAGGCGTGGGCAGTTGAGTTACGCTGTGGTGGGTCATGTCCAAGTTGCATAGTCAGCAACGCGGGATAGCTACAAGGGTCTTACAAAGGCAATCCAAGCAGGGCGGTGACGCGCCCATGGGATTGCTACGTGCAAACCGGAGATGGAGTCCACTCTACATATCTACGGCCAGACGAGGTTGCAGCGATACTGAACGTCTCGGTCACTACGGTCACTCGCCAGTTCGCCACACTCGAAGGTGTAATCGACCTTGGTTCACCCACATCGTGTCATAAACGTCGCAAGCGGATTCTTCGAATTCCGCGCTCCACTTTGGAGCGGTACATCGCGGAACGAAAAGTTCTAGGACGCCGCAAAGGACAATAGGGAGAAGTAGACTAACCGAGGTAAATAAACCGAACAGGCCACCAACTAGGTGGCCTTCTTTCGGCCAGCCCGTTCTTTTTTGTTGGATTTCGGCCAAGTCTGCATCACGAGTTCATCAAGACGGTCTTGCCGACCCCGCACCCATGGCGCATAACTCTTCTCTGTGGTTCTGATGCTCTTGTGCCCGAGAAGTTTGCTGACATCTTCAAGCCCTACGCCAGCCGTCAACAGTTCGCACGCGAAAGTGTCCCGGAGCCGGTGTGCCAGCATGTGCCCGTTGCGGGGAATGCCAGCCGCTTCGAAGCACGGAACGATGAACCGTTTTCCCCAGTTGCTACAGATGGACTTTTTTGACCCAACGCCTGACCAAAAAAAGAATGCGGTATTGTCGTTGGACAACGCCAGCAGTTCTTCAGCGACCAAAGGCGGTATCACCACTGAAACGTCTGTGCCTGTTTTCGTCCGCTGCGTGACTACACGGTATTTGTCGTCATGGTGGATAAGCCCGTCGCGGCGAAAGGTTAGGGCATCTTGAATGGACAGACCAGACCACCGCATCAGTTGGAACAACCCTTGTACCCGCGAGGCCCAGAATTTATAGGTCTGGTTATCCATTGTGGGATTCTCTGGAGACCGCACGACAGCATACACGGCATCCAGAAGCCGGTTGTATTCACTCATGGTTAACGGCATCGTGGGTGTGGTTTCAGTTTGTATCTTCGGCCATTTGGGCACACTCGCCAACCACCCGGCTTCAACACAGAAGCGCAAGAACGATTTGTAACGTTCGAGCAGCTTGGAACGGGTCATCGACGACGGGTATAGCGTTTCCCAATTGGCGCAAAACGCGATGAGGAGTTCCCGGTCGATGGCACGCAACGTGTAGACCCCATGGCCTTCGCAGAACGACACGAGCCGACCCAGCCACAGCGTGTACTTCTTGATGAGGTCAGATGTCAGACCTTCAACCCGCTTCTCCGCGATGAACACATCTACGGCAGACCCGATGTCCCGCTCAGCCGCAGCGACAGCCTCAACCACGCGACCGCTCAACTGGTCGGCCAGTTCACGTTTGTTCTCTTCTGCCTCCGACCACGAGCGCGTGTTGGCAGTGCGGCGGTGTTGATTGCCTTTGGCAAACCAGCGGAAGTGCTTCCTGCAATTGCAACGGCGATAAAACTCGTCACCTCTGTATTTGCAGTTGGCTGAATGTCGGACAAAAATTGTGATGGTGGGTGTTGCGCTCATCGCACACTGCTCCTTGTGCCCCGGCGTTCCGGTAACACAAAATTAGCACAATCTCCAAAGGAAGATATAAATAGCGTTGATTATAAACAATTTAAGTATGGTGGAGGCGGCGGGAGTCGAACCCGCGTCCGAAATCGCTGTCAGCCGGGAGAATCCATGCTCAGTCCAGTTCCGCATGTTTTCGCCTCAAACGCTCAGAACGGACAAGATGCGCCTGAAGCTAGTCCGATGATCTTATGGTTGCAACACGGACCGAGCCGCAACCACCAGCCTACTGAATGACGTCTGATTCGCAGCCCATAGGCGAAGCCGCGAGAGACGGCTGCTTATTTAATTAAGCAGCAAGTGCCAGATTATCGTTGGCAACTTTGTTTTTGCAGGC